>ERZ1673746.306-NODE-306-length-64087-cov-34.855838_pt1 | contig 64087 bp, 68 predicted proteins | sample MGYA00580205_ERZ1673746 | MGnify/ENA primary metagenome ERZ1673746 (study PRJEB41218, sample SAMN15661771) | gut metagenome | host: Homo sapiens | place: Canada: London | collected 2015-08-20/2019-03-30 | study: EMG produced TPA metagenomics assembly of...
ATGTGTTAAGCACGCCGCCAGCGTTCATCCTGAGCCAGGATCAAACTCTCATGTTTGAGTTTTGACTTAGCGAAGTGGTTTTGAGCTTAGTCAAAACCAACATCCGGCCACTTGGTGAGGTCCTTTCGAACCTGGTGGAGCGGATGTGTCCGCTTTGTCTATCCTAACAGAATGACAACTAGCTGTTATCTTCCCGTTTTTTACTGTCTGGAGTGCCTTTCGGCACCATTCGTTTTTTCTCAAAGTTGTTACGCTGCCACCAAACTCGAAAACACCTCGTTAAGTGGTCAGGTAACGACGTTCACACTAGATTCGTCCGTTCAGACTCATCAAGTGTTCACAGTCAAGAACTTTCGGGATTGTTTTATTGTTTAATTGTCAATGTCCATTTTTTGATGTTGCTCATTTCTATCGTGCAACTTTTATAGGATAACACAGTTGCAAGCTTTTGTCAACATCTTTTTTTATTTTTTTAAGTTGTTTTTTCAACTTGTTTTGCTCTCTTGCGACAGCTTTGATAGGATACCATTTTTTTTTTAGATTGTCAATACATAATTTAAAAAAACTTTAAAAAGGTCGTGGATATGCCATAAAGGCATTTCCACGACCGCAATATCAGATAACCGGACCAAGGCAATGAATATCTATGGATGTAAAATACTGAATAGCTTCATTTTTTGTCATTTCGCCATTAAGTACACGCAACATTTTCTGGAATGCTATCTCGCCGATCTCATCAATACTGTTTTTGCCCTCGATGATAACGCCGGCATTAACGTCCATATCATTCTTCATGTGCTCATAGGTATTCGGATTGCCACAAATTTTAATCACTGGCATACACGGGAATCCCTGAGGTGCGCCGCGCCCTGTAGAGAACATCATGAACTGAGCTCCTGTAGCTGCCATACCTGTAAGGATTTCCGGCTCACGACCCGGAGTGTCTTTGATCCATAATCCTTTACAGCCTGCTGCATGCTCAGGATATTCAAGAACACCCTGAATTGGCCGGCTTCCGGATTTCATAATAGCTCCAAGGCTTTTCTCCTCGATAGAACTTAAACCACCGGCCATATTACCAGGCGTCGGTTGACCTTTTCTCATATCGCATCCAATGGCTTTCGCACGAGATTCCATTGCATCGACAATCTGGTAGATTTTCTGTCCTACCGGACCGTCTTCTCCGCCAACGGCACGTTTGGCCAGAAGATGTTCTCCACCGATAAATTCTGTGGTTTCACCAAAGATAACCGTTGCGCCAAGATCCACAAGCTTATCTGCAACATAACCGATGACACAATTGGAGGCAACACCGGAAGTTGTATCGGAAGCACCGCATTTAATAGACATGACAACATTAGAAATATCCATCTCTTCGCGCTGCATTCCGGATATTTCAAGCACCATATTGCGTGCGATATCTGTTCCTGTCTGAATGGCATTAGATACTCCGCCAAGTTCCTGTATGCGAATGATATCAACCGTCTTACCGGTAGCAGCAAGTTCTTTGTACATCCGTTCCACATCTGTGCCTTCACACCCAAGACTTACAATGAGTACGGCGCCCAGATTTGGACTCTTACCAAGACTGATCAGTGTATCGGTAACTCTTTCCAAGTCCGGAGGCATCTGGCAACACCCCTGATGATGCGGAAATGTTACGCATCCCTGCACCTGCCTGCAAATAGCTGATGCCACATCAGAAGCGCAGGTTACACTTGGGATGATGCCCACATAATTTCTGATTCCTATCTGTCCGTCGGGACGTGGATAGCCTTTAAACACATATCCCATTATTCATGTCCTCCTTCCAAATCTCCGCGGCCACGCTGGCTGTCCATATTATGAACATGAACATAGTCTCCGGCAGCAATCTCCTGAGTCGCAACACCAATTGCCTCACCATATTTAATAACCTCTTCACCAGGATGGATATCTGTCAGTGCCACTTTATGTCCATAAGGAATATCAGACAAAATTCGAATCTGAGATTTATTTCCCTTTTTGTCTACAACATCTGCTGTCATATCTGCTGTCACATTATTGGTAAAAACAGTCGCCACATTGTCTTTATCAATTGCTTTTAAAGCAAATACATTTCCCATGAAAATCCCCCCTTTATGCGTTTGCACGATTCAGCAGATCTTCCCATCTTCTATCTACTTCGGCCTGAATCTCAGCGATCAGGTGCTGATTCTCAGGTTTAAAGAGATGTGCAAATCTTCCCTGAGTCTTTAAGAACTCTTCAATCGGAAGTTTCTGTTTTGGTATATAATTAACAACCCATTTATCTCCATCATAGCATTCAAACAACGGCCAGAAACATGTATCTACTGCAGCCTTGCAGATGTCCATAATATCCGGTGTATTATAACGCCATCCACGTGGACAAGGCGCCATAATATTCAGGAATGCTGCACCCGGCGTATAAATTGCCTTTTCAGATTTAATATGAAGATCTTTGAAGTTCTGTACAAAAGTTGTCTGAGCCACATATGGAACATGGTGAGCTGCAATAACTTCTGCCAGATCCTTACGATTCTGAGGTTTTCCGTTGCTGACCGTTCCTACTGGGGTTGTTGTAGTATCTGCATATTGTGGTGTGGCAGAAGAGCGCTGAATACCTGTGTTCATGTATGCTTCATTATCATAGCAGACATAGACCATATCTGTATTTCTTTCCATAGCACCCGAGAGGGACTGGAAACCAATATCATAGGTACCACCATCGCCTCCAACAGCAATAAACTTATATGTACTGTCAATTTTACCCTTTTTAGCCATGGCACGGTATGCTGCTTCGACACCGGAACATGTAGCTGCAGCATTCTCAAAAGCTGTATGAATATAGGAATCTTCCCATGCTGTATATGGATAAATGAAAGTAGAAACTTCCATACAACTTGTTGCATTACTGATAACTGCATGATCTTCCGGCTTTACAGCCTTTAATACGTTGCGAAGTGCGATGGACGCACCGCATCCTGCACACATTCTATGCCCGGCTGTTAATCTGTCCGGACGCTCCATATATTCTTTAAAATTATATGCCATCGTTGATTCCTCCTTATCCCCTTAATGACAGGTAACGATAAGCCTGTCCCACTGTTCCGTCTGCTTCGATTTTCATCATATCTTCATAGACACTTGTAAGACTTGCCACTGTCACATCACGACCGCCGATACCGTAAACATAGTTAACAACCTTTACTTTTGAACCCATGTCATACAAAGCGCTCTTAACATCTGCGCCCAGAGGTCCATTTAAGGTATTAAAGCTTTCTGTACGGTCCATGCAGGCAACAACTTTTACATTTTTGAGTGTTTCTGCCACCTGAGAAGCCGGGAATGGACGGAACATACGAATCTTTAAAAGGCCGGCTTTGATTCCTTTCTCACGCAAAGCGTCTACAGCATCCTTACCTGTACCTGCAGCACTTCCCATAATGACCATAGCGTAATCGGCATCATCCATCTTATAAGCCTCAAAGAAACCATAATCTCTTCCAGATATCTGCTTGAATTCTCTGGCAACTTCGAGCATAACTTTCTTAGAATTCTCCAATGCCTCAAGATTGGCTTTTTTAGATTCCATAATATACGGTGGATTCGCATAAGGACCAACCGCCAGCGGTTCCTGCGCATTTAAAAGATAATGTTCCGGTTTATATTCACCTACAAACTTCTTAACGAGATCATCTTCGAGAAGTTCAATATTTTCAACGCCGTGACTGATAATAAAACCATCCTGGCATACCATGATCGGGAGACGTACATCCGGATGCTCTGAAATTCGAAAAGCCTGGATCATATTGTCATACGCTTCCTGATTGTTTTCAGAAAAAAGCTGAATCCATCCTGCATCACGGGCTCCCATGGCATCTGAATGGTCGCAGTTAATATTAATCGGGCCAGAGAGAGCACGATTGACAAGAGCCAGAGCCAACGGCAATCTGTCAGAAGCTGCGACATAAAGCATTTCCCACATAAGTGCAAGCCCACAGGATGATGTTGCGGTCATAGCACGAGCGCCGGCAGCAGATGCGCCAATCGTTGCGCTCATCGCACTATGTTCACTTTCTACAGGAACAAACACGGAGTCCACCTGACCGTTAGCCACATAACTCGAAAAATACTGTGGTATCTCAGTCGAAGGTGTGATAGGAAAAGCAGCAACAACGTCAGGGTTAATCTGGCGCATCGCTGTAGCAATAGCCTCATTACCGGATAATCTTTCTCTGATAGACATTATTTCTCACCTACTTTCATAGTAATAGCGCCAAATGGACATACTTTCGCACAAATACCGCACCCTTTACAGTGCATCATATCAAATTCCTCACGTTTTTTATTTTTTACAGGAATTGCCGAATCCGGACACGCCGGAACACAGAGCAGACACTGCTTACATTTTTCAACATCAAAGGCCGGCGTATCCACACGCCATTCACCTGTATTAAACTGTACGGCTGTACTGCCGCCGGTAACAATTGCACCCGGATTCAAATTCTGCCATGTTACCATAACGTCTTGTTCTTTTATATCTGTTTTCATAATCAGTTAACCTCCTTCAACGCAATCTCAAGAGCCTTCATATTGCCATCGATCACCGCCGGCTTGGATGCAAATTTGTGAGCATAGGATTTATGCATGTCCTCAAGGAAAGCTCCTTCTTCCATAACACCGGTAACTTTTACAACAGCTGCCAGCATTGGAGAGTTCGGGAAATATTTTCCAAGCGCTTCCATGGAAATTTTCCTGGCATCAATGGTGTAAATATCGCCATGATAGCCTTTTTGGGCAAGCTCTGCTTTTACTTCTTCTTTACTTCTTTGAGTATTAACGATAATTGCTCCGCCTTCTTTGATACCGGATGCCACATCAACACATTCAATCAATGTCTCATCAACAACAACGACATAATCCGGATCGTAAATATTGGAATGTACGCGGATAAGATTTTTACTCAGTCTGTTATAGGCAGTAATCGGAGCGCCCATACGTTCTGGCCCATACTCAGGAAATCCCTGAACATACAAACCATTATTGAAAGCCACATCAGCCAAAAGAAGGGCTGCTGTTTTAGCTCCCTGCCCACCACGGCCATGCCATCTGATTTCAATTAAGTCTTTCATTTTTTATTACCTCCTGTTTTATCTCAAGGCGGTGGCAGGGCATTCACTACACCCTGCCACCGTTTGTAAGCATGAATATGAATTCAATTATTAATTATAATACAACTGCAAGAACATAAGATACGATACATACAATAACACCCAAGCCAATACAAATACCAACGGTTTTACTCATGATCTTGCCATCAGAACCACTGGCACCGATAGCTGCAACACCGATCGCGATACTCTGTGGAGAGATAAGCTTACCAATGCCGCCGCCGGCCAGGTTTGCAGCGACAAGCATAACTGGGTCGGCCCCAATTAATTCTGCAACCTCATACTGCATCTTAGCAAACAGAACACCGGAGGATGTTGTGGAACCTGTAACGAATGTGCCGAGGATACCACAGATTGGTGCAAACAGTGGGAAAATGGAGCCCGTCAGCGCTGCAAGCATTTCTGCAATAGACGTTGTCATTCCACTGTAACCCATAACTTTCGCCAAAGCGATGATGGCGATAACAGTAACCATAGCCTTCCACATATTCTTCAATGTCTGACCAAGAGTGGAAATCATCTCGCCAACTCCCATATGCTGAGCAAAGCCACCGATAATACCTGCAAAGAGAATCAATGTACCAGCATTGCCAATCCATGACAAACTGATCGTAGAGGCGCCTTCACCAGCATAAACAGAAAACTTGGTGGTAAACTGTGCAAGGAAACTGTTGACAGGTGCAACCAGTTTAGATGTTCCAAGCAGGAAAACGAGCATTAATATATAAGGAAGTACAGCCGCACCCATACCAAATTTGGCCTCGACTGCTTTTTCATTATCTGTATCTGCTGTAATCATATATGCAGGATCATCTGTAGGTTTCATTTTCTTTGCAAAAACAACAAGAGCAATCAAACAGATAACACAACCGATAAGGTCAACAAATTCAGCGCCTACAAAATTGCCGACAAGAGCCGCAGGAACAATGTAAGAAACGACTGCAACAATTGTAAACGGAATCATGCCTTTAAAAGGATTTTTGCCGCCACAGGATTTTCCAGTCATCCAGATAATGATAAATGGAACGATGATCGCAGGGATAATCAGCATGTTAATAGCCGGTCCGGAAAGCAAGGCCGGATCAAGGCCAACAGCATTGGCAGTGGATGTTGTCGGAATAGCAACAGAACCAAATGGCGGTGCGATGGAATTGGCAACCAGGCATACTACAGCAGAAAAGATCGGATCAAATCCAAGACCGACCATCATTGCTGCAGGAATGGCAACAGGCGTACCGAATCCAGCGATCGCTTCCATGAACCCCCCAAATCCCCATGTAAGGATCATAACAAGAACTCGTTTATCATTTGTAACAGATGTTAACAGACGTTTGATCATTTCCATAGCGCCTGTTTTCACACAAACATTGTATGTAAACATAGCAGCAAGGATAATAAGACAGATCGGCCAGATTGCACTAATCGCACCTTCTAAAGCAGCCGTAAGAGACTGAGCCACTGACAGGCTGAAGGATGGAATAAGCAAACTTTCAACAATAGAGATGCCCAGTGCAATGAGACAGCCAATATAGCCAGGCATTTTGAGCACCAGGAAGGCAATGAACAGCCAAATGATCGGCAACAATGCCAAAATAAATTCTAAACCCATAATAAACCCCTTTCCTGGATATACTAACCTTTTCTTCATCCATTTTCCCATTGGCGCAAACGTCTGAAAATCGCCCTCCGACAAAAACAGATAAATTCAAAAGTTATTATCCATATAAAAATATCGTACTACCGACAGAATAAATATCGTTACTATTCTGTCCGGTATATTTTGTTAAATTATACTATATTTTTTGAAAAATGTCTATTATTTTTCTTGTTTTTTGTCAAAAAATTTAATTTATTCAAATTGTTTATTTTTTAACCATTTTAACGCTTTATTTGTTTAAATTGTTTATTTTTTAACCATATTATCCAATTTTTTGTTGAATTGTTTATTTTTTATCACAGTTTACCCATCAATTCTCTGAGATTCGATATTCCTGTAAGTTCAATTTCTTCTTTATCGACCCCTGTCATATTTACTTTTGGAAGAATACACCGTTGAAACCCAAGTTTTTTAGCCTCCTGAATACACTGGGCTGCCATGCTGACCCCCCGTACTTCTCCGGCCAATCCGACTTCCCCAAAAACAATCGTCTTTTCATCCACCGGAAAATCTTTATAACTCGAAATAATTGCTGTAACAACAGCTAAATCCAATGCAGGAGCATTCAGCTTCATCCCTCCGGCAATATTCACATAGGCATCCCAATTGGACAGTGATAAGCCAAGCCGTTTTTCAATAACAGCCATCAGTAAATTGACCCGGTTATAGTCCATTCCGGCAGCTGTTCTGCGGGCCATATTAAAATTTGTCCGGCAGACGAGAGCCTGCACCTCTACCATTACCGGACGGGTTCCCTCCATTAAACAGGCCACTACTGAACCAGAAGCTCCTTCCGGACGACCATCAAGAAGATATTGTGACGGATTTAACACTTCCGTCAGCCCCTTCTGGCCCATTTCAAAAACACCAATCTCATTCGTTGAACCAAAACGATTTTTCACACTGCGCAGTATCCGATAAACAGCATGGCGCTCCCCTTCAAAATATAAAACCGTATCTACCATATGTTCAAGGACACGTGGTCCGGCCACAACCCCTTCCTTTGTCACATGACCAACGATAAACACTGTCACTCCCAAAGTCTTTGCGATTTTCATAAAAACGCCGGTAGATTCACGAACCTGGGATACGCTTCCAGGTGCCGAACTAACATCACTTTTACACATCGTCTGAATGGAATCAATAACAACCAACTGTGGTTTAATCCGCTCGATGACCTCCTGAATCGCCTCCAGATCTGTTTCACACAACATCATCAGATCACCACCATGATTTCCAAGTCTGTCTGCCCGAATCTTAATCTGTTGAAGAGATTCTTCGCCGGAAATATAAAGGACCTTGTGCTTTTGCGATACAAGAAGCAGACACATCTGAAGCAGCAAAGTAGATTTTCCAATTCCGGGATCACCTCCAACTAAAACCATGGAACCTTCCACAATGCCACCACCCAGTACCCGGTCAAATTCCCGGATTCCGGTGGATATCCGTAAACTATTTTCTCCGCTTACCTTTGAAAGCAGCGTCGGATTCTGTTTTTTTATAAGTGACGCCCTTTTCTGAGAATTTCTGGTGACAATAACTGGTTCTTCCACAAATGTATTCCATTCTCTGCATCCCGGGCACTGTCCCATCCATTTAGCCGATTCATACCCACAAGACTGACAATAAAAAACGTTTTTCCCTTTTGCCATAATGCCTTTCCTTTCTTACTGCACATTTAAATCAATACTAAAAAAAATGGGCTGTCACCATCGCAACAGCCCAATTACATCTTCGGTTACATTTTCTTTACAACAACACTTTCAGGTTTACCAGTAAACTCCACACTGATGACCAGCTTGCCGCCAAGATTTGTTTTCATTGTACCCATATGAAAACCGTCAATCATCACTTCATATTCGCTCTCTGCTTCCAGTTCCAGAGTAACCTGCGCCTGTTCCTCACCCTCAACCTGAAATTCAATCATCTGATCTGTCACTTTCATATGATGTACGGTAGTTCCTGGTACAGATTCATAGATAAAAGATTCATTCTTCTCAAGTTTCGTAATCTCCTTAAAGGTTTTTACTTTATAGCTATCTCCCTGAAACTCAAATCCAGACAACTTGGATTTTTGTTCTAAAGTATAATCACCAAAACTTAATGTTCCATCAGATTCTGAACGAATCAATTCACTAATTACTGCCATGGTATTTTATCCTCCTAAATTAGAACACTGCTTTATCTAACAGTATGTCTTTACATCCTTGACAAGACCGAAAAATCTTATCAACTATGCTCATTATATCTTATTTTTTTTATTTACGCCAGAGCATTCGGCGAGTTTATAGAAATTTTAATTTCTTTTCCATTCAAGGTCAGACGCACCTCATCTCCCCGCTGTATCTTGCCTCTGAGAATCTCCTCTGCCAAAAGGTCTTCCACCTTATTCTGAATTGCCCGTCTCAGCGGTCTGGCCCCATACACCGGGTCAAATCCGGCTTCAGACAGCATACGGAGAACACCTTCGGATGCATGAAGCCCGATTCCCATCTGTTCCAACGCTCTCTCAGAAATTTCATTCATCATAATGCTCACGATCTTTCGGATATGATCCTGAGTCAAAGAGTGGAAAACGATAATATCATCAATTCGGTTTAAAAATTCCGGTTTAAATATATGCTTTACTTCTTCCATAACAGCCGACTTCATCCGGTTATAATCGGCTTTTTCATCATCTCCCGATAAAAATCCTAATTTTTTCGGTGCAATGATACTGGATGCTCCTGCGTTTGAAGTCATAATAATCACCGTGTTTTTAAAATCCACCCGCCGTCCCTGAGAATCGGTAATATGCCCGTCATCAAGCACCTGAAGCAGAATATTGAACACATCCGGATGCGCCTTTTCAATCTCATCAAAAAGCAAAATCGAATATGGATTTCGGCGCACCTTCTCGCTGAGCTGGCCGCCTTCATCATAGCCCACATATCCCGGAGGAGAACCGATCAGCTTAGATACGCTATGCTTCTCCATATATTCGGACATATCCATCCGGATAATATTATTCTCAGAGCCAAACATTGCCTCGGCCAACGCCTTGGATAACTCTGTTTTGCCGACCCCTGTCGGTCCCAGGAACAGAAAAGAACCTATCGGACGTTTCGGATCTTTTAAACCCACACGTCCTCGCCGAATGGCTCTCGACACGGCCGTCACTGCTTCATCCTGTCCGACGACCCGTCGATGGAGCGTAGCCTCCATTCGCATCAACCGTTCCGATTCCTTTTCTTCCAGCCGCTTTACCGGAATCTTCGTCCAACTGGATACCACATCGGCAATATCCCTTTCCTGTACAACAATCTTTTTCTTATTGCGCCGTTCCACACTTCGCTGCATGGATGCGATTTCCGCTGAAAGAAGTCTCTGTTCCTTTCCAATCTCCGAAGCTCGATTCAGGTCACCGGAAATAATCGCCGCCTCCTTCGCTTCGTCCAGAGTTTCCATCTGTTTCGTCAGGTTTTGAAGCTCACCGCTCAGGCTCATTGATGATAACTTCACCTTTGCAGAAGCTTCATCGATCAAATCGATGGCTTTATCCGGCAAAAAACGATCATTAATATAACGCACAGACATTTTCACCGCCGCCTCGACAGCTTCATCCGAAATTGAAACCTGATGATGCGCCTCATAGGCCGGACGGAGTCCCCGTAAAATAGCTACACTTTCTTCCTCACTCGGCTCATTGGTCATTACTGGCTGGAAACGACGTTCTAATGCCGCATCCTTTTCGATATACTTACGATATTCTTCAATGGTTGTGGCACCAATAACCTGAATCTCACCTCTGGCCAGGGATGGTTTTAATATATTTGAAGCATCCAACGCGCCCTCTGCACCGCCGGCACCAATGATCGTATGAATTTCATCGATAAAAAGCAACACCTGACCATCATTCTTAACTTCGGCAATCAGATGCTTGATTCGCTCCTCAAATTCTCCCCTGTATTTAGAACCGGCCACCATAGCAGACAGGTCCAGTGTCATCAGACGTTTATCTTTTATCGTATCCGGCACACTTCCCTCTGCAATCCTTGCAGCCAATCCCTCGACCACTGCTGTTTTTCCGACACCCGGTTCTCCGATCAGACACGGATTATTTTTCGTTCGCCGACTCAGAATCTGGACCACCCGCCGGATCTCTGCATCTCTTCCGATCACTGGATCCAGTTTTCCTTCTTTTGCCATGCGGGTCAAATCCATACTATAGCTCTCCAACGCCGAGTTTTTCTCCTTAGAACCATTGTTCTTTCCAGCCATATATTCCTTTGCCATCGCCGTATTCATGCCCATAGCCGCCAGCAATTCGGAATAAATCTTCTGAATACTCACTCCAAGTGTATTTAAAAGGCGCAGCGCAATACAGTCCTTCTCTTTTAATAAAGCAATCAACAGATGTTCTGTCCCTATCTGTGTCTGATTGAGCCGTGCTGCCTCCCGGCTGCTGCACTCCAGTACCCGACGGGCTCTCGGCGTATAATCCGCCACTTCTCCGGACATCATATTGCCATCATTGATCAGCTGCTGAATCAAACGCAACATCTGTTCTTCCGTAACATCGTTCTGCAACAGAACCTTCGACGCAAGACCATCCACCGCACGAATCAGTCCTAACATCAGATGTTCGGTTCCGACATAGGTGTGATGAAGCTCTTCCGCTATATCTCTGGCATACTCTACTGCCCTTTCCGCCTGTCTTGTCAAACGATACTGCATAATCAACCTCCTGTTTGTCTATCTCTGTGAAACTTTCCCTGAGGAAAGTTCCGTATTATATCTCATCATAGTCGTCTTTGTCCGGATGCATAAAAGCATCATAAATTGCATCCACCATCTCATGTACTTCTTCTCTGCCGACGTTTTTACACATGGCCTCAGCCAGAACCGGCTGAAGCATATTCATGATCTGCTGAGATGCCAACACCTGATCGTAGTCGATTGCAATGACTGCGCCTTTCCGGCGATCCAGCTTAATATATCCTTCCTGCCTTAAAACTGAATAAGCTTTGTTCACCGTATGCATATTAATTCCTATATGGTCTGCCAGCTGGCGTACGGAAGGCAGGGAATCTCCCACAGTCAACTGAGACGTAGCAATTCCCATGACAATCTGATTGCGAAGCTGAATATATATCGCTTCATCACTGTTAAAATCAATTTTAATTATCATACTATCACCCGAATTCTATCTTTTGAATCGTTACACTTGTTATATATATAATATAACAAGTTGTTTGTGATGTCAATGCTTATAGATAATCAATCATTGACTTCAGTGAATCAAAAACACCATCCGGTTTCACATCTGATTTTTCGATATCCTCGGCTTTTGTCTCTCCACTGAGGACCAGAAGTCCTGCCGCTCCATTATTGACCCCTGTGGCCACATCCGTATACAGTCTGTCGCCGACAAATGCAATTTCCTCTTTTTTATGTCCGGTCCTGGCTAAAACCATATCCACCGTTTCGCCGCAGGGTTTTCCCAAATATCTTGGCTCCACTCCTGTAGAAAGTGTAATAGCCGCACACATAGCTCCACAGTCCGGTATAAAACCATTTTCAGTCGGACAGTTAATATCTTTGTGAGTAGCAAGGAAAACAGCTCCCTGACGGATATAAGTGCATACTCTTTCCAGTTTTTCATAGGTCAGAGTCATATCAAATCCAACGACTACCACATCCGGCATATCTTTCGTCAAACAAATTCCTGCTTCCCGAAACACTTCTTCCAGGGCCGGCGTGCCGGCCAGATAAACTTTTTTTCCCGGATAATTTGTTTTCAGATACTCGACCGTGACATCCCCCGACGTCATAATGTCCTCACAGGTTACCCGACAGCCCATACGGTTTAATTTTTCCACATACATTGCTCCGTTTTTTGACGAATTATTTGTAAAGAATACAAATTTTCTTCCGGTTTCACGGACTCGCTCTATAAATTCCAGGGCGCCGTCAATCAGATTTTCCCCAAGATAGAATGTACCGTCCATATCCAGTACAAATAATTTAATTTTATCAAAAAGCGCTTTCATAAGCCCTCCTCCTCTTCCGTACAGATCCGGATTTTAATTTAAAAAAAAGTCGATAAGTTCATTACCGACTCTTTTTCTTCTGTTCATTATACATGAAGTTTTATGCTTCATCAATAGCCTTTCCAATATCATGGCGCATGTATTTATTGTCAAAACGTACCCATTCGGTCGCTTTATAAGCATTTGCCCGGGCTTCTTTCAAGTCACTGCCCTTTGCCGTCACGCCGAGAACACGGCCGCCGTTTGTAACGATGCCTGCCTCTGTGCGTTTTGTTCCTGCATGAAAGCAGTAGTAGCCATCATGTTCCTTAAATGTATCCAACCCATCGATGACAAAGCCTTTATCATATTTGACCGGATATCCAGCAGAAGCCAGCACGACACAGACCGCCGCATTATCTTCAAATTCCAGCTGTATCTCATCCAGCCTGCCGTCAATACAAGCCTCAAAAACATCGATAATATCCGTCTTCATCCGAGGAAGTACAACCTGAGCTTCCGGATCGCCAAAACGAGCATTGTATTCAAGTACTTTAGGACCATCCTCTGTCAGCATCAGTCCGACGAAAAGAATTCCGACAAAATCCCGGCCTTCAGCTTTCATGGCTGCCATCGTTGGCTTATAAATATTTTCTTCACAAAAAGCTGCTATTTCCGGTGTGTAGAATGGACTTGGAGAGAAAGTTCCCATACCGCCGGTGTTCAATCCCTGATCACCGTCTTCTGCCCGTTTATGGTCCTGAGCAGAAGTCATCGGAACCACATGCGTTCCATCGCAGAAGCAAAGTACAGAAACTTCCCGGCCGGTCATAAACTCTTCGATAACCATACGATTTCCGGCTGAACCAAACTGTTTATCTTCCATAATGGTCTTTACACCATCTTTAGCTTCTTCTAATGTATTACAGATCAAAACACCTTTACCCAGGGCCAGACCATCTGCTTTCAGAACAATCGGCATTTTTGCGGTTTCCAGATATTCCAGCGCTTTCTGCGGATCATCAAAATTCTCATAAGCCGCTGTGGGGATATGATATTTTTTCATTAAATCCTTTGAAAATGCTTTGGAGCCTTCGATCATTGCCGCAAGCTGTCTTGGTCCGAATACCCGCAGCCCTTTCTCTTCAAAAGCATTGACGATACCGCCGACCAAAGGATCATCCATACCGACAACCGTCAGGTCAATGCCTTCCGCCACGGCAAACTCTGTCAATTTATCAAATTCCATGGCACCGATATTGACACATTCCGCATATTCTTCAATACCCGCATTGCCCGGCGCACAATAAATCTTATCTACACGCTCACTCTGAGCCACTTTCCATGCAATGGCATGTTCTCTTCCGCCGCTTCCTACAATCAGAACTTTCATGCTGTTTCCTCCTCTATGATGACACGGCCATCCTCGACCTTCACTTTACCCGCTGCAATTAAATCAATTGCTTTCGGCATAATCTGCCATTCCGCCTGTTCCATAATCCGGCGCTGTAAAATTTCCGGTGTGTCTCCGGTTTTTATTTCCACAGCTTTCTGCAGAATGATCGGTCCCGTATCCGTTCCCTCGTCAACAAAATGCACTGTGGCCCCGCTGACCTTAACACCTCTGGCCAGCGCCGCTTCATGAACACGCAGCCCATAATAGCCCGTACCACAAAAGGAAGGTATCAGGGATGGATGAACATTGATGATCCGATTTCTGAAATTCTGTATCATCTCCGGTGGAATGACCACCATAAATCCAGCCAGAACAATCAAATCTACATTTAAATCCATCAGAGTTTTTAAAAGGGTCTGATTAAATACTGCTCTGCTTTCAAAATCCTTCGGTGATATGCACATGGAAGGAATATGATGTTTCTCAGCTCTCTGAAGAGCTTTTGCATTTTTATTATTGGAAATGACCATAACGATTTCCGTATTTTTTATCGTTCCGTCCTCGATACGGTCAATGATCGCCTGAAGATTTGTTCCTCCTCCGGATACAAGCACCGCAACTCTCAGCATAATGTCACACCTGTTTCGCCTTCCACAGTTTCACCGATCACATAAGCTGTTTCACCTGCTTCTTCAAGCAGGGCCAGAGCTCTATCCTTATCTGACGGATTCACTGCAATAACCATACCGATACCCATATTGTAAGTATTATACATGACTTTTTCTTCCACATCACCCTTCTCAGCCATCAGCTTAAAAATAGCCGGAACTTCATAGGAATCTTTATGGACCACAGCGCGTACACCTTCCGGAAGCATTCTTGGAATATTTTCATAAAAACCGCCGCCGGTAATATGGCTGCAGGCCTTTACTTTCACACCGCCCTTTTTCAGGTTCTTTAATGCTTTGACATAAATTTTTGTCGGAGCAAGAAGGGCTTCGCCAAGGGTTTTTCCAAGGCAGTCATAATATGTATTTAATGACTCTTCTGTCATTTCAAAAATTTTACGTACAAGAGAAAAACCGTTGCTGTGAACACCGGAGGATGCGATACCGATCAGGGTCTCGCCGCCCTTTAATTCCTTTCCTGTGATCAAATCCTTTTTATCAACAATACCTACAGCAAATCCGGCCAGATCGTACTCATCTTCCGGATAAAAGCCCGGCATTTCTGCCGTTTCGCCGCCAATCAATGCCGCTTCGGACTGAACACAGCCTTCGGCCACACCACTGACAATCGTTGCGATTTTTTCCGGATAGTTTTTACCGCAGGCAATATAATCCAGGAAAAACAACGGCTCACCACCGGCACAGGCAATATCATTCACACACATAGCCACACAGTCGATACCGATCGTATCATGTTTTCCCATGATAAAAGCCAGTTTCAATTTCGTTCCGACACCGTCCGTACCGGAAACCAGCGTTGGCTCTTCCATATTTTTAAATTTCTCCAGGCCAAAAGCTCCGGAAAAACCACCAATATCTGTCAGTACTTCCGGCCGCATTGTCTTCTGCACAAATTTTTTCATCAACTTCACGGATTCATATCCCGCTTCAATATCTACTCCTGCATTCTTATAGTCCATAATTCATCCTCCTATTTACTTCACCGGATATTCACCGGTAAAACATGCCATACATAATGTGTTTTCTGTGCCTTTGCAGGCTTCTTTCAATCCTTTGACTGACAAAAAGGCCAGTGAATCTGCTCCGATCATATCCTGAATCTCTTTTGTTGTTTTATGACTTGAGATCAAAGAAGTCCGGTCCAGATCATTGCCGCCGAAATAGCATTCATTTTTAACCTCCGGCGCTGCGATTCGCATATGAACCTCCTTTGCTCCCGCATCCCGCAGAAGATCGACCAAAAGCCGTCCGGTCGTTCCACGAACCATCGAATCATCCACTACAACGACCCGCTTGCCACAGACACGACTTTTAATAACTGCCAGTTTCATCGTCACTCCCCGACGGACCATATCCTCAGTCGGCTGAACAAATTTATTACAGTAAAATTTATTTTTCAGGAAAGCATCTTCCAGCGGAAGATTTAATGCCTTTGCATAACCGGACGCTGCTGCAAGTCCGGAATTTGGCACCCAGACAATGACATCCGCATCTGCCGGAGCCTCTTCCGCAAGAATTCTCCCCATATCCTCTCTGGCCTCAAAAACCTCAATACCATTCAATACACTATCCGGTCTTGAGTGATAGATATATTCATAGGCACATAAAGCTCGCTTTTCTTCATGAATCTGCTGGAATGATTTAATACCATCCTGATTAATCGTCACAATCTCACCCGGCATCACTTCCCGGATAACTTCCACATCCAGCTCATTGTAAATACATGTTTCCGAGGAAAAGTAAAGAGAATTTCTCTTTTTCCCAAGAATCAGAGGTTTCATGCCCAGTGAATCCCTCACTCCGATAATCTTTCTCGGTGTCATCACGAGCAGAGCGTAAGCCCCGCGAAGCTTCGGCATTATATCCGCAATAGCTTCCTCAATGGTTTCAAAACGATTTCGTGCTCTGGAAATGAGAACAGAGATGATTTCCGCATCATCCGAGGTCTGAAAAACAGCCCCCTGAAGTTCCAGCTCTTTCCTAAGTTCCTCCGTATTTACCAGGCCGCCGTTTAAGGCTACGGCCATCTGACCGCTGGTATAACGGATAACAATTGGCTGTGCATACTCCCGAACATCACTTCGGTTTGAATGAAGCACATGACCAATCCCGGCATGGCCCTCCATACGGCTGAGAAGATTTTCATCGAAAACATCAATGACCATACCATCCTCTTTTTTATATTTAAACTGACCGTTCTGATTGATACATATACCCGTCGCATCCATTCCTCGATGCTGCATGGAAAAGAGTCCATAATAAATCGACGCTGCGGTACTGAAAGCATCGGTGTTATTGTTGTACATGGCAAATAATCCGCTGCGACTCATAAAACCCCCTCCTATTACATCTGCTTCAAATATTCTTCATATTTAACGCCTTCTAATTTTTCTGCTTTTTTTAAAACGGTCTGATTCAGACCCTCGGCGTAATCTTTTAAGCGTTTGGAAAGTTCGCCATCGGTTGTCGCCAGAATCTTTGCTGCCAGCAGCCCCGCGTTCTGAGCGCCGTTGATGGCCACGGTTGCTACCGGGATTCCCGGAGGCATCTGAACAATGGAGTACAGCGAATCCACACCGCCGAGAGCTTTTGTCTGTACCGGTACACCGATGACCGGAAGAACTGTCATCGCTGCCGTCATTCCCGGGAGATGAGCGGCGCCGCCGGCTCCGGCAATGATTACTTTAATGCCTCTTTCTTCCGCTGTTTTTGCATATTCACATAAACGATCCGGTGTCCGATGGGCCGATACGATCGTCAGCTCATAAGCTACCTTCAGTTCATCCAATATTTCTGCCGCTTTCGACATGACTAGTAAATCTGAATCGCTTCCCATAATAATTCCAACTTTTACGTCCATGGTACTTTCCTCCTGATTCTAAAATGATATTTTTGAATGGGCCAGACGGGCTTTCGAAAGCGCTTCTTCCACTGTCGGCGCTGTCACTGTAATATGTCCCATCTTCCGGCCTTTAGATACTTTTTCTTTGCCATAAATATGTACCTTCACTTCCCCAATGGCATAAGCCTCATCCAGTCCTTTGACCTCTGCTTTGTCCACCGGATACTGACCGATAATATTTTTCATGACTGTCGGCCGGAGAAGTTCTGTACTTCCCAAGGGCAGGCCGAGGATTCCACGGATATGATTCTCATACTGAGAAGTCACACAGCCTTCAATCGTATAATGTCCTGAGTTATGCGGTCTCGGTGCCAATTCATTGACGAGGACCTGACCGTCTCCAGTGACAAATAATTCGATACACAGCATACCACAGGCATTAAAAACATGGACCGCCTCTCTGGCAATATCCATTGCTTTTTTTGTACATTCATCACTGATATCCGCCGGAACAGTCGTCTCATCCAAAATGCTGTCTTTGTGTACATTTTCCGCCACCGGGAATACCTTTACATCGCCGTTTACACTGCGGCAGACAAGTACGGACACTTCCTTTATAAACGGACAGAAGGCCTCTACCATGAGCGGCAGGCTGCCTGCTCCTAAAGCTCCAAACGCGCTTTCCACGTCGGCTTCTGTGTTCACCGGTGCATTGCCTTTACCGTCATAACCGCCGGTACAGGTCTTTAACATCATCGGATAACCAAATACTTTTCCAGCCTCCCGGATATCTTCCGGCGTTTCCACTTTCTTAAAATCCGGTACCGGAAGTCCATGTTTTTTCAGCCATTCCTTCTGATGATATTTGTTCTGAATGTGAAGCAGTGTCTCGCTGGACGGATAGACCTTATGCCCTTCCGCCTCAAGCTCCTGCAACGCTTCCGCATTAATATGTTCAAATTCATAAGTCACCACATCGACTTTTTCAGCCAGTTCATGGAAGGCCCGAACATCGTCAAATTCTGCCACAATGTGCTCATCCGCAATACTGTCTGCCGGACACTTTGGTGTCGGATCCAGAATCACAAAATAAGTATCCAGACGTTTTGCGTCCAAAATCATCATCTTTCCAAGCTGGCCGCCGCCAATAATTCCTATTCGATACATACGCTAAAGCCTCTCTTTGTCATATTCAAGTACGTCCTGGCGCACTAAACTATTTTCATTGTACCTGTCCATTTTTTATCCGTCAATAGCCGTCCACCAAAAAAAGGCCCGAAACAGGGCCTTTTTTTTCGACTTATTAAAGGCGCTTATTAATGTTCATTAATGAATGTTAAGCGGCATGTTTAAGTCCTCCGTTCCCTCCAAAATGAAACGACCGTCCCGTAGAATTGGAAACATATTTTCATCTTTATCAATCACCAGAATCTCTTCAATTTCATCGTATGGAATCGTAATGTCCGTATGGCAGTTAAAATAGGCCTGAAAACCTTCTTCATTTCGTCGGGCTGAAATTTCATTTTCCCTGGCAATAATTTCTTTACCGTCCGGATTAAACACCGCATGATCCTCCGCTCGGGAATAACAGGTATCCCCAATCGCAAAATGAGGCCCCATTTTTTCCACGATCAGTATCGGCAGCCGCTCGGTAATCCCATATTTTCTCGCTGCCGCATAAGCCGTCGTATTCGTCCCGATGGCAAACTCTCCGAGGGGCAGACTATCCCGCCCGCCCAAAAGATAGTCTTTGATCAGACGTCGATTGCTGTCCCTGTTTTCTGAATTGCCACAGTCGAAGCTCACAATCCGGCCATCAGCAAAACGCAGCATCAGGTCTTTAAAATAAATTCCGTTTAAATAGACACTGGTGGCATGGAGCAGTCCTTCTGTACCCGTCAGCATCGGACTGGTAAACACTTCACCAAGAGGAATATTGACATCGGCACAGCAATTTTCAAAATTCGTCTCCTTATCCGGATGTTTCAATGGGTGAAGCCGTACCTTCATCACAGTTCTGTTAGGATATTTTCCACGGACATAAACATATTCCCCTTTGTCCAAAACGTCAATGAGCTTCTGCTGAATCTCCCGGTAGACATTATTATCCAGTGTATTCACTTTGACAATTTCATCAAAGACCGCTTCGTAATCCCGTCCAATATCCGGTGTCGGAAAAGCAATGATGGTAAAGCTGATTTCAGAACTTTTCATATACTGTTCCGCCAATCCGGCCTGAAGATCAGAAAACTCTGCCTCCAGTTTTTGCTGCTTTGGACTGAGGTGGCAGGCATTCTCCTTGACAGCCGGAGCAAATGGCAATTCGCCAAAGGTCTCAAAACAAGCGGGCCCTGCATTGACAGAAATCCATTCCCGGCATTCTTCATAGGCTTTTTTCAGCGCCGCAAGATACCGGTTGGCCATAGCCCTATCATAATAAAGAGCCTTATCTTTACAATGGTCAAACTCAAATTGAGGATTGACACTTTTTCCCTGATATCCAATACGTACCTGACGGCGATTGAGAATGGTTGTTGACGCCGGGAAAAAGACCGGTTCCAATCCCCGCTCCCTGAATTTCTCCACAGCGCTGCGGAACACTCGTTCAAAGCCAAGACTGCCTCGAACCGTCACATATTTTTTATTTTCTAAAGATATACGATTGATTTCAAATCCGCGGATATACCCGTCTACAAAGGTTTCCGCCATGGCATTAATGGCTTTTTCTGAGAGCCGATTCATATATTCTGCAGTTCCAAGCTCGGTATCAGATATGTACTCTCCAAATCGATATAAATATCTGAGGTCCGTTAAATCTTCCGACATGATAATCGATTTAATGGACGAAAAATCCGGCTCCTGCTGCTCATGAATCCGCCAGGACACCATCTCATCGCTGTAATCACTGACATACCAGTAAACAGCCTTCGCAATAGCTTCGACAGAAGGCAGAATACCCTCTTCTTCTCCATAGACAAAATCTGTATAAACTTCCACAAACAATTCCCATAAAATGACAACAGCTTCCAAATGGCCCGTCATCCATTGAGAAAAAGACCGGTAAATCTCACTGGCCAAAAATGAAAAAAGCTGGCCATATGCTTTTCCAAAAGACTCTGTTGTCCTGTCCGGATTGGCGTAGCTGATCTCATAATCCTGCCGCAGTGGCCGATACATCTCTTCATAAAAGGACTGCCATTCTTCCAATGACCAGTCTTTAAAATCATGGGACAACTTCCATTCCCTGAAATTATCCAACCCAATCATCCAGGAGGCCATCTGTGAAAAAAAGTCTTCCCAGGGGAATCCCTTCGTCGTTCTTTTTCCAATTTCTTCAGGAATTTCCCGAACGCGCATCATGACGAGCTTGTACCGTTCCATCAAAAATGTTTCTTCTTCCATTTTTACTCCCTGATTTCTATAAAATAACCTTCAAAATTCCTATAAGGAAAATGACCACATGACATACAGCGGACGCTGCACACACTCTGTAACCAATATACAGACATTTTCCTGCCACATCAATTCTGGACTGATTCTTTCTGGTGGTGACTGCACCTGCAATGCTGGCGACCATCGTCACATAAGGTATCAAACAGAATGCGCCGCTCATTGTGCCATTTTTATAAATGCCAACTCCAATAAAGAAAAACAGCACGGCAAAAGATATAATTCCCACGGCAAATGCGTACTCTCCCGACTTTGTCCACCGCTTTTCAACCTTCGTAAAACTGTATACTTTATTTGACAAACCACTGCCTCCTTATCTGATTCATCAGCCAGAACACTATGTAGCCAATGATACCCCCCACTGTATTCAGAATCAAATCGTCCACATCGAAGGAACCTACCTTGAAGATCAACTGGATACATTCAATAAATAAACTCAATAAAAATGTCAGACCCAGGACCCGAAAAAACCTCCGGTTCTTTCTGCTGACAATGGGCACCATCACTCCAAATGGGATGAATGCCAGCACATTTCCAAAAAGATTCAGTAAAAATGCCTCAATGCCCACCAATTCTCTATATGTATAAAACCTCATAATCTCTTTAAATGGTACAAGATTATAACGATATGTATTCTGCACCTCCGTCCGGCCATAGCCTTCGCTCCAGAAACAGACATAGGCCAGAACCATCAAATATATAATCAGGAACACGACTGTGCCCCATTGGATTTTCTTCATTTTACACCTTCTATATAACTTTAAAACGAAAGAAAAGGACATTCACAAGTCCTTTTTCTTTCGTTTTCTGAAAAAATCAACTTTTAGAAAAGCAAATGCCGTTTATCATTCAATAATCGGCCGCCGCAGACGATCGATAAAACACCCACCGTCACACCAACAATGATAGATACAATACCCATGGCGATATTCGTGCCGCCGATACGTCCCATTGATTTATAAAGCTTTTCATCCATAGAGCATCCTCCTCTATTTGACACCGTACTGTGCATAATAAGCATCAATTGCTTCTTTCAAAGTATCATCGATAATGATCTTGCCCTTATACGGTCTATTATACAAATATTCAACAACCTCTGCCATGGATACAATCGCACTTGTCTCAAATCCATATAAATCTTTAATTTCATCCAAAGCGCTCTTCGCGCCACCCTTACCGACTTCCATACGGTTCAGAGAAACGATAAGACCTTTAATTTCCACATCTGCCTGAGCCTTAATGATCGGGAAAGTTTCTTCGATGGATTTTCCGGAGGTTGTCACATCTTCGATAATAACGATCCGGTCACCGTCTTTGAGTTTTGTTCCGAGCAGAATACCTGTGTCCCCGTGATCCTTCACTTCTTTACGATTGGAACAGTAACGAATATCCTTTCCGTATAACTCACTGATCGCCATTGTTGTGGCAACTCCCAGGGGAATACCTTTGTAAGCCGGTCCAAATAACACATCAAAATCCAGACCGTAGTTATCATGAATCGCCCTGGCGTAATATTCACCAAGACGGCGGAGCTGTGTGCCTGTCACATAGGCTCCTGCGTTCATAAAAAACGGAGATTTTCTTCCGCTCTTTAATGTAAACTCACCAAATTTGAGTACATCGCTTTCGACCATAAATTCAATAAATTCCTGTTTATATTGTTCCATGGTTTTCTCCTCCTCTATGCCTGACAGTATTTTTGAATCACTGCTGCGGCTGAACCGTCCGTCAGCGCATCCATATAATCCTTTTTCTCTTTTGTGAGCATCTGACCCAATTCTACAATCATTTCAGGGATCTGTGACGCCAGAATGGTACCCACTTTTTCTCCAAAGCAGCTCGTATCCATACCGACATGTCCTCCGATAAAACAGTCAAAAGCTTCTTCCATCACGCCGTCCACTTTAACTTTGCGTCCGGAAAAGCCCATGGCTGCGACCGGATGTCGTGCGCAACAGTTCGGGCAACCGCTGATGTAGAGCTTCGGCAGACGATCTTCATTCAGTTCTGCGTTGACAACCGCTTTCTCTACCGCCTGACAAAGTTTCTGACTCTGGTTGACACCGGCCTGACAGGTCGGCGTACCAATACAGCTCACAGACATCCGTATTGGACTCAGCATCATACAGTCTTCCATTACTTTTAACATTTTTTCTGCCTCGTCCTTTGACAGATTTCGTATATACAATTCCTCATCCATACTCAGACGAATCTCTGCATCCGGGATATCTGAAAGAATCTCCTGAATCTTCCTTCCCTCTTCTAACTTAAGCTGGCCACAGAGTGGATGCAGTATTACCGTAAAATAACCTTCCTGTTTCTGCGGCAAAATCAGAGGGTTTTCTGACTCCGCTGCCGCATCGTCCACTTTTTCAGAATCCACATTTTCCCGCCAAACCAATGGTGTGATACCGTCAAACTGACATTCTTTCTTAACCTCCTCCAGATGCTTCTTATAGCACTCCATAAAGGCTTCTGCACCCATACGGCGCGGTATGAAACGTACCCTCGCCCGGGCTTTGTTCGTGTAATCACCCTCGGCCATAAAGAGACGGACCATCGCCTCCACATAGTAAAGAACTTCTTCCGGTGCCACCAACTCATCATAAGGAATCCCCAGAGCCGGCTGACCGCCCATTCCTCCAGCCAGCCACAGACGGAACATCGGTTTTCCCCCGTCAAGAACACCGATAAATCCCATATCATTCACTGTTGCACAGCCCGTATCCGAAGCACTTGAAGAAAAGGCCACCTTCAACTTTCTCGGTAACTTATATCCTGTGGCATTGCGCAAAAAGTAGTCGCCGACCTGACGGGCATAAAGCGTCACATCAAAAACTTCCTCCGGGTCTACACCGGCCATTGGTGAGAGGGATACATTTCGAGGGAAATTCCCACCGCCACCCCGGGTAAACAAATCCTGATCAATGGCATCTCTCATAATGTCACACACGTCGTCAATACTCAGATCATGAAGCTGTACGGCCTGGCGCGTTGTCAGATGGATTTTATCCAGGCCATACTTCCCGGCATAATCCAAAATCAATCCAAAATGTTCTCTTGACACAATGCCTGACGGTGTTCTCAGACGAATCATAAACTTTCCCGTCTCCTTCTGGGCATAGCTTCCCATACCGCCGGAAAATCCTTTAAACTCCGCTCTGGTCAATGTTCCGTCCAGAAATTCATGCCCTCTTTTCCGAAAAGCTTCAACCTCTTCCTTCAATAATTTCTTATATGCTTCCATTACTGTCATTTTACCTTTCCAATCAAATCACGGATGTCATCAACACCCATCTGTCTCATATAAGATTCAATCCCGGCTGCCACCTGCTCCGTGGCAAATGGATTATTAAAATTAGCCGTTCCCACAGCTACCGCTGTAGCGCCGGCCAAAATAAATTCCATGGCATCTTCGCCGGTCTGTATGCCGCCCATACCGATAATCGGAATATTTACGGCATTGGCCACCTGATAGACCATACGCACGGCAATCGGCTTAATAGCCGGTCCTGAAAGTCCTCCGGTTTTATTGGCGATGGCAAAGTCCTGTTTGTAAATATCAATCTTCATTCCTGTTAATGTATTGATCAATGACAGAACGTCGGCGCCGCCGGCCTCTGCCGCCTTTGCCATCTCTGTAATATCTGTCACATTCGGACTCAACTTCATGATGACCGGCTGCTTTGCCACTTTTTTCACCGCTTTGGTGATTGCCTCTACAGCTTTCGGATTCTGACCAAAGGCAATGCCGCCTTCCTTCACATTCGGACAGGAGATATTGATTTCCAACAAATCTACCGGCTCATCGCTCAAACGTTCCACAACCTCCAGATAATCCTCTGTCGTCTTTCCACATACATTGACAACAATCTTTGTATCAAACTGCTTTAAAAATGGAATATCCCGCCGAATGAGCACATCAATCCCCGGGTTCTGCAAGCCGATGGCATTGAGCATGCCGCTGGCTGTCTCTGCAATACGCGGTGTCGGATTTCCAGGCCATGGCACATTGGCTACGCCCTTTGTGACCACTGCCCCCAACTTATTTAAATCGACAAATTCACTGTATTCTGCGCCGGAGCCAAAAGTCCCAGAACCTTCCATCACCGGGTTTTTAAGTTCCACACCGGCAAGATTTACTTTCGTATTCATCAAAGTTCCACCTCCCGTGCATCAAAAACCGGACCGTCTTTACAGATTCGTTTGTTGTGTACATGGGAATGTTCATCCACATCCTTAGACTGGCAAACACAGGCCAGACAAGCCCCAATACCGCAGGCCATCTTTTCTTCCAGGGAAATCTGTGCTTCAATCCCCTTTTCCCCTGCATATGCTTTCAATGCACGCAGCATCGGTGTCGGACCGCAGCTGTAGATAATCTCCCCCTCGATGCCTTCCTCGCGAATGGCATCCAATACATTTCCATGCACGCCCACACTGCCGTCTTCCGTAGCGACAACGACTCTGCCCCATCTCTCCAATTCATCTTTAAGAAATGTCTGACTGTCTTTGTAACCAAGGACAATGGTCTTTTCTACTTTTTTCAATTCCTTTGCCAATTGGAGCATTGGAGGTATGCCGATACCACCGGCGACAAGGATAGCTTTTTTATCACTCAATGTATAACCATTGCCAAGGGGACCCATTATTTTAACAGTGTCCTCTGACACCAGTTTTGAAAATTCTTTTGTACCTTCACCAACCACCCGGTATACCAGACGGATGGCCTTTGTCGCCTTTGCGACCTCACATATACTGATCGGGCGCGGGAGCATGCGACTTCCATCTTTACTGTAAACAGAAACAAACTGGCCGGCTTTCACATACTTTGCCATCTCTCCCACATCCAGCCAAAGGCTGTAAACATCCGATGTCAATGGTTTCTGAGAAATGACTCTCACGATCTTACATTCTTTTTCCTGCATGTTTCGTCTATCTCCTATCTCAATCCTGCACCGACCTGGATATCCTCAATCATATCCAGAACCGCCTGGCGGGATGCATCTGCAAAGCCCTCCGGACCGAATTTTTCGTATTTTGGCTGTTTATATGCTGCAATGATACCGCGGGAAGAATTGACAATCGCTCCGAGACCATCTTCATTAAAATAATTGACAAGGTCTGAGCCCTTCGCTCCCTGAGCACCATATCCCGGAACAAGAATAAAGTTCTTTTTCATAATACCGCGAAGCACTTTCCCCATCTCCGGATAGGTAGCACCGACCACTGCACCCACATAACTATAGCCGCACTCGCCCATATGCTGACTTCCCCATTCAACAACCTTTTCAGCCACCCATTCATAAAGAGGACGTCCATCGATCAACCGATCCTGAAACTCACCGCTGGAAGGGTTTGATGTTTTTGTTAAAATAAACATACCTTTTTTTTCAGGCACAGCCACATCGATAAAAGGCTGGACACTGTCCGTACCCATATAGGGATTGATCGTAATAAAATCTTCATTAAAGCCATAGTAAGACCGACTTCCCACCTGAGCCTTTCCCAAATGACCGGTGGCATAAGCTCCGGATGTAGAACCGATATCTCCCCGCTTAATATCACCGATAACGATCAGGTCTTTCTCATGACAATAATCTAATGTTTTCTTAAAGGCCATGATCCCTGGGATACCAAACTGTTCGTACATGGCAATCTGTGGCTTTACCGCAGGAATCAGATCATATACGGCATCGATAATCGCTTTATTAAACTGCCAGATGGCTTCTGCAGCCCCTTCCAAAGTCTCTCCCTGTTCCGCATAGGCTTTCTGCTTTACAAATTCCGGAACATAGTCAAGCATCGGGTCCAATCCGACTTCAATCGGCGCCCCTGTCCTTCTTATCTTTTCCACCAGCTTATCAATCATGGTTTATCCTCCCGTTCATTTATACTCTAAGACAGTATACCATATTTGGTTTTTAATTAACAGGGGTATTTATCGTCTTCCCTTTCCCCTTTTTACTTCTTTCCTGTCCGTTCGTCTTCGTCTTCCCGAACGTTCTCTTCGATCTGGATAGACCTTTTTCTTTTTAAACACCTCAGGAAATCTTGGACGTTCCTCAATTTCTTTAAAGGTTTCTGCAGGAATCTCCCGGCTTAAAAATGCCGCCGCCACGTCAAGAATCGTATAATCCTGGAATTCCTCCTCTCCCATGAACTTTTCAATAGCACGGGCATAACGGTCCAGATTTTCCCGTTCCATAATTTTCAGTATTTCCTTCATCATCTGTTTCGTACGGACCTGGGCAATATCCGCTGCCTTTGGTATCTTCATATATTTAATTTTTGCCCGGGTATAGTTCATAATTTCACGGAGCTTGTACATCTCCCGACGGCCGACAAAGGAATAAGAAACGCCCTCCCGGTTGGCTCTTCCGGTCCGTCCGATACGATGAACATAGTATTCCAGATCTTCCGGAAGATCAAAATTAAAGACCGCTTCCACATTTTCAATATCAAGCCCACGGGCGGCCACATCGGTGGCAATGAGAATTTCTGCCCGTCCGTTTTTAAAAGATTCCATAACCCGGTCTCTCTGGGACTGCTTCATATCTCCATGAAGTCCCTCTGCCTGATAGCCTCGCGCGATCATCTCGTGGGTAAGTTCATCCACCCGGCGCTTTGTATTGCAAAATACCATGGACAATTTAAAATTGTTTATATCAATGAGGCGGGCCAGCACATCTATTTTGTTTTCCTGACTCACTTCCAGATAATACTGCCGAATAGATGGTACCGTAATCTGAGACTTGGTGATCTGCACCCGGACCGGATCAGTGAGATATTTTTTGGTGATCGACAGAATTTCTCTGGACATAGTTGCCGAGAACAACACCGTCTGGCGTTCTTCCGGTACGGATTTTAAAATCGTATCAATATCTTCGCGAAATCCCATGTTCAACATTTCATCCGCTTCATCCAGAACCATATACTGAAGGTTTTCCAGACGAATCGTATGCCGCCGCATATGATCCATCAATCGGCCCGGCGTCGCCACAATGATCTGCGGTTTTCTTTTCAAAGCCATGATCTGACGTTCAATATTCTGTCCGCCGTAAATCGGAACAATTCGAATCGACTGTTTATATTTCGTCAGCTTCATAAGCTCATCCGTGGTCTGTACGACCAGTTCCCGGGTTGGGCACAAAATTAAAGCCTGTACATTTCTTGCGGAAGTATCCGTCCCTTCAATCAGCGGAATACCAAAGGCACAGGTCTTACCGGTTCCGGTCGGCGCCTGAGCCACCATGTCTCTCCCCGCCATCATCGGCCCGATACTCTGCCCCTGCACCGGCGTTGCTTCCTCAAAGCCCATATCCCGGATGGCCCTCTTGATTTCTTCTGATATATCCAATGCTTCAAATAATATTTTTTCCATTTTTTCCTCTTTCTAATTCTTTCTAATTCTTTCTGATATACAGAAATATTTTCTCTTGCATCATTCCCTGTACACATCTATTATATTATACCGATAAAAAGTTCTTAATCAACCGAAGTTTTTAAAAAATAAAAATACCGGGCATTCTGCTCTCGCAAATTTGATAACAGAAAACCCGATATACTTCTATTTTTTCTTTTTTATCGTTCCATCTTCAAAGCCTGTATACCTCTTAACATATGGCTTCGCATAGCTGTCCTCGCAAAATCCGCATTTCTTTCATTTAAATACTGTATAATCATTCTGTGGTCGAGAAGCGTCCCCTGCCGTACTTCTTCCAGATTAAATACATTTCTGGACTTGTCAATCGCGTCGAATATGGTCGGCGCCAATCGGTCCATAAAACTGTTGTGAGCCGCCCTCGCTATGGAAAGATGAAACCTTATCTCTTCTGTTCGCCGGTCCGTAACGCCCGCCACAATCTTATTTTCGACAAGTTGCCCATAATAAGCGATTCGCTTCAATTCATGATTTGATGCACGTAATGCCGCATAGTATGCAGTTTCAGGCTCAATCATCATGCGTATCTCATTCAGCTCAAGGGCATCTATTTTACTTTCATACCTCTTAAATCTGTTTTCTCTGTTTTCAAGCACATCCTTACTGACATACATTCCACTTCCATGTCTGACAATTAATACGCCCCGTTCAGACAGTATCTTTACAGCTTCTCTGAATGTGGACCGGCTGACAAAAAGTTCTTTTGCAAAATCACTTTCATTTAATATTTTTTCACCCGGATGAAAACGACCCTCTATGATAATCATGGACATGATGTCATCAGCTATACATTCTGCAAGAGATTTCATTACACTATTCCTCAAGTGCTCTTTCCTGATAATTAAATGTGGATTTCATCAATTTTTCAATATCGATCAGATGTCCGATCGTCTCTCCCGCTTTCAATTTATCAGACACATTTGTCTCTGTTTCCATCATCTGCTTTGTTTTCTGATAAACATTTTCAAGCTCATCATATGGAACAACTGCAATACCGTTTCCATCTATTAAAATCACATCGTATGTATTCACCTGAACGCCCCCACAGGATATCGGTACTTTAATACTTCCATAACCACTGATCTGCCCCACATTACAACATGTTCCTATAGAATAGATAGGAAATTCAAGTTTTCTGATTTCTTCAATATCCCTGCAAGCCCCTTCCATAATAGCTGCAGCCACACCTTTATTAATTGCTGAAAGACAAAGGTTTTCCCCCCAATATGCGGAATTTAAATACCCATGGCTGTCAACAACAATAATATCTCCTTTTTGTGCATTCTCGATGGCATAAATGACTGCCGATATATCACCGCCCACCGTTTTAGCCGTTAATGCGCATCCGGCCATACGTACTGGTTTGCTTTCCGGACGAATGGTCGGATACATGCCATTCACTCTTCCCATACAATCGCATGCCGCGCATGTCACAGAATCAAAAGCATCAATAAGCTTTTGAAATTTCTCCACATATTCCATTGCTGTTTCTCTGTTTTTCCCCATAATGACCCTCCTTCATATTGTCTGACGTTTTTGTGAAATTGTATTTTTTCAAGTACAATTATATTACACGAAAGAAATTTATTCAATATTCTCGAAAAGTCCTCTTATTAATTCAATTCATCCGATGTTTTAAACATTAGATGCCCATATATCTGCTGGCGACGTCCGGTACAAATATTCCGCACCGCACCCGTTTCCATCCGATTAAAATCTCAATATCAACCGGACGATCCCGTACATAAAGCGAACCACCGCGTTCTGAGCCAGACTCATCGGGATTGATAAGATACCTGTCACTGCAAGAATAGCCAGCACAAAATAGCCATAACGGTTGACATGTTTCTCCATATAATTTTCATCATCATGCACTAAAATTCCATAAACCTTAGAACCATCCAGTGGCGGAATCGGAATCAAATTAAAAACGCCCAGACCGATATTTAACACTGCAAAATAATTGAGCAGATGAAACAGGTAGACAAGCAGGTTTCCAGCGCGGCCCGCCGCAAATTTGTAAATCAGTCCCATACCAAACAGTCCAATAAAGGCCATAATAAAGTTTGCTGCCGGTCCCGCCAATGCCGTACAAAAGACCCCTTTTTTCCGATCTTTATAATACCACGAATTAATCCGCACCGGTTTGGCCCATCCGAAATGGAACAAAATCAGGCAGAGTGTTCCCATCACATCCAGATGGTGAAAAGGATTCAGGGATAACCGGCCATCCTCCTTCGGCGTTGGATCCCCCATTTTCCACGAGACATAGCCATGGGCGAACTCATGCCCGGCAATGGCCAGCAATGCTGCCGGAATACTATAGATCAAATCATTATAATTCATTTTATCACTTCCTAATAATACCAGAAATGCTCTGCCTTCGGGCAGAGCACTCACAAACTTTAAAATACATTGGTTACCAGCCAGGGAATAAAATAAGTAATGATACACATAATGATTGTCGCCATAAAGATACCAAGAATAACCGCCGGAAGCGCCTTTTTAAATTTAATATCCAACAAGGAGGCGATCAGTGAACCGGTCCATGCGCCGGTCCCCGGCAATGGAATTCCGACAAAGAGCATCAACCCAATAAACTCATACTTTTGAATCTGTTCACTTTTCCCCATGGATTTTGCTTCCAGTTTTTCAATCTTTGGCTTGAGCCACCGCGTTTTCTTCATCCAGTTAAAAATCGGCGTGATAAAGGCCAAAATAAACGGTACCGGAATAATATTACCTGCAATGCAGAGACCAACGGCCTGAAAAAGCGGGATTTTCAAAAGTGAGGCAGCAACCAGACCGCCACGAAGTTCCAAAATCGGCACCATGGAGATAATAAAAACAATCATCTCTTTGGATACAACACCGTTCAGATTAGTGGTAAACCAGGTAATCAAAGAATCTGTCATACTGCTGTTCCCTTTCTCTTCTCTTTTTTAATTCGCCTTTTTTTTAATTTATTGGTCACTTTGTATCCGATACGAATTTCCCGTTCAAATGCAAACGCTGCCATGATACCGCACAGAATCATCTGAATACATGCGGTAATATGATTGATCTGCTTCTGTGATAACTTCATGTTCACATCTCCCTTCAAAGGTTTTCAGTCATTTTATCATTTTATCATAAAATAATATCGGATACAATCTTAATCAATAAAAGAAACATAACGCAAAAAATCATCGGACGTATAAAAGCCGCCCCCCTTTTCAATGCCATGCCAGAGCCAAAATAGCTGCCCAAAACATTACAGGCAGCGGCTGGCACAGCGACCATCCAGAGAACATTTCCGTTTACTGCATAAGTAATGAGCGACGCATAGTTAGACGCCAAATTAAGAATTTTGGCATTTCCTGATGCCGTTTTTAAATCATACTTCATCAGAATTGAAAAGGCAATGATGGCAAAAGTTCCTGTTCCCGGCCCTACCATCCCATCATAGAAACCAATAAAAAGACCAATCAGCAGTGCCAGCACTACCTTCCTCTTTTTTGAAAGACAACCTGCGCAATTTTCTTCCCCATATCCTCGATTCAGAAAAATAACAATTGCCGCGATCGGCAGAAAAACAATGACAATCCGTTTTAAAAACTGGTCATCCAATGTCAAAACAATTCTCGCTGCCACACCTGACCCAATGAAAGAACCCGCCGCCGCCAATAGGGCTGTCTGAACATCCATAGCCCGATTTTTTAAAAAGCGCAGGGAAGCCAACGTCGTTCCACAGGCACTCGAAAACTTATTGCACCCATAAGCCATATGAGCAGGTATTCCCGTAGCAAGGTAGGCCGGAAGAGAAATCAGTCCGCCACCTCCGGCTGCTGCATCCACAAAGCCTGCCAAAAAAACAAAAAAGCAGATGATGCAGAGCACAGGTAAAGATAATGTAAATGTATCCATAATTTCTCCGTAAAATAAGCCGGAGTATCCCGCCCCGGCTTTTCCTCATCCGTATCCTATTCAATCTAGTCTAAATCATAATCAATAGCTATGCTGGACTCCATCACTTCATGCATATGCTTCTTAACAACACCTGCATGATATGGATCTTCCTGATAAGCATCAAGAGTATCTCTGTCATCCAACTCTACCTGAAGAATAATATCATAAGAGCGCGGCGATTTTAAGAAATCCACACCGACCTGAATATCCCGTACCATTGGCACCTTATCCTTCATGGACATAAGAATTTCCTTTGTTTCCTTTTTGTTCTCGTCACTGTTATCCTTCAGTTTAAAACATACGATGTGCTTGATCATTTTTTTCCCACCTTTCCAAATTTTATAAACGCCTGTACTTTTCGAAAACAGGCATTCCAAACGCACGTCATATTCCGAAATATTCTATAATCCCGGAAAACAAAAAGAACCCGATAATTTATCGGGTTCTTCCAGAGCGCGAGACGGGATTCGAACCCGCGACCCTCGCCTTGGCAAGGCGATACTCCACCACTGAGCCACTCGCGCTTACTGCCTCATCTCAAAGGCAAGTATGAGTATACAACAGAATATTTACTTTGTCAACAGATTTTGTGATTTTTTTGAAACTTTTTTTCATCAAAGATACAATTCACTTTTTCATTCAAATAGACTATAATTAAATCAGTTGGAAATGGCAAGGTTCTGACAATACATATCATTACTTCAGGAGGAATGCCTATTGGATAACCAAAGTATACAGACGTTAAAATCTTTAATGAATGAAGTTTTAGATGACAAATTTTCTGGTTTTAAGACAGAATTGATCGGCACCATGGATGAAAAACTTGAACATCTTGAAAACAGAATGGACCAGAAACTCGAAAGTCTCGAAAACAGAATGGTCAACACTATGGAGACAAAAATCGAGAAATTAGAAAACAGAATGATCAACACCATGGATGTAAAAATCAGGGATTCGGAAAATCTGCTTTTAGAAGAAATGGAACGGACACGAACCATTTTAGAAAACAAAATAGACAAGATTCAAAAAAATGTGGATAATTTAAACCAGTATTATCAGATTGCAAAACTGGAGAACGATAATTTACGATTAGTCATTGAAAGCGTCCAGAACCTGACAAAAAGAGTTGAGGTGCTTGAAGGAAAAAGTGCCTGAAAAATGCCTCAAAACGCATAAAATATGAAAAAAACGCTCAAAAGCGCCTGAAGTATACAAAAGAAAAATAAATTAAAATGCATATCAGAGGAGGGCGGGCTTGCCACCGCTCCCCCAACATAAAAACTCCCTATAACACTTCTTATTCTTCAGAATTGGACAGAATGCCCTTTCCTGTACGGCTATACCATCCAGGTATAACAGATTCCCATCCATACAGACGGCTGACATCCACATCCTTTTCTGGCTTGATAAGCTCCAGTCGAACTCTGTAATTTCCATCAGAATTATCATAGCTTAATTTATATGAAACTGGAACAACACCTGTCGCCCCGATTTCAACCAACTGGATTGTTAAAATATCATTTTCTATATTATATTTTGTTGTATACTCAGCTTCACGGCTCACCGTTGGCATATAAAAGACAGTCCCATCTTGCTGAAACTCAAACATTAAAGGATCGTTGACATCTTCCTGAATCCATGTTTCGCCGATTCCCACAGCCGTCCCTGAAATGCTTTCAGCCGGAGTATACTGCCAGATATCTTTTACCGGCTCAGCTGTGTCCAAATCTACATTGGCAGCTGCTACCATTGCTCCAGCATGGTAAACAGTCACATAAATTGTCCAGCATTCTCCGGCTTCCCAGTAAACCGGAGGATCCTGTGAAATCTCCACGTTTAATTCGTCCGGTACACCAAGCTGTTCACAAACACGTTTTAACTGCTCATTACTCAGTGCAGACGCATTGTCTGTCTCATTCGGCATTTCAGATAACATATCCAGAAATGTAAAGTCATCTCTATACGCTGCTTCCACGCTGCTGCCATATAAGGGGTCAATTTTTCCTTCCTTTTCTTTGGCATAATTTAACGCCTCTGACACTGTATAGAAACTTCCGCTGTCATTTTGCTTTGTAAATCCCTCAAAAAAGCGATACATCATTGTCGTGGAATAAGGTATCCATGTTTCCATTGTATTTCCTACAACACATCTGGCTCCCTTATCCCATATACTCTGTGCCAGCCGCTCATCTGCAAAACTTGAACAGGAATTCAGATAGAACAGACAACCTTCATAAGCATTTTCCGGAACGACTTTCTCAAAAAATGCCGACGTCACACAGTATTGTCCATCTTGAGCAATAAGAAGTGCATCCTGTCCAACAAATATATCATAAACATCCAATGTCTGTTCATCCAGTTTTTGATTCCCCAGGCCCAAAATAGAACCTACTCTTTCATTATATCCGCCATGGCCTTCCCACATAACAACACTTCGCTTTGGAAAATCCAAAAGCATTTCAACAGAAATTTCATTATCATTATAATTGTTTTTGTAATCACATTCTTCACTGAATGTTTTCTGAAGCAATTTGGCGATCATGACCGGAGTTTTGTTAAAAAAAGCAGTGGATCCCAAAAACAGTCTGTAGGCCGCAAATTCAGTGGAATATGGCTGTACTGTATATATCTCGATTTTTACGTCGGAATCTCCGGATAAAGAATCCTTCAACGGGGGCATGTAGACGAATCCAAGCCAGTTATCGATTTTCATATAGACGCAAGTATCCCCGGTCTCATAGGCATAATCTGTGATAATCCCATTCTCATATAAGGTCTGCGCACAGGTATAGACCTCCGATAATACGCCATCCACATCATCAGATTTAATATAACCATCCTCACTTAAATAGTTTTTTTCAATTTGAACGGTCTGCTCCGACACTGTTTCATAAGCTTTAACCGCTTTTGAAATCTTTGAATCTTTTCCTGTACATCCTGTCAACATCAACACTGCAAAGGACATCAAGATTAAAGATATTATCCATGCTTTCTTATGTTTCATCCCAATCCCCTATAGATCTATTAAAATTTTTCGTTGTCATTGTGATACATCGGTTCAAAGACCCGGCTGAGTTCTTCATCTTTTTTCTTATCCTCTGCCGACGCTTCTATCGCTTCCCGACAGAAATAATCCTGAGAAGATACTAAAGTTTTTCCCCGCTTGTCCGGCTTCTGATAGGTATCATCCGGCTGGAGATAATGGGCTTTCACATTATCCTGAAGCTGAATATCCAGAATATGCATTACTTCTTTTTTACAGGTCTCATCTTCCACCGGAAACATTATTTCCACACGGCGGTCCAGATTTCTCGGCATCCAGTCCGCACTTCCCATAAACACATTTTCCCATCCATTATTGTAGAAATAGAAAATCCGGCTATGTTCAAGGAAATTACCTACGATGGATTTTACTGTAATATTCTCACTGATTCCCGGGATACCTGTTTTCAGACAGCAGATTCCGCGGATGATCAGCTCAATTTTTACACCGGCCGCAGAAGCCTTATATAAAGCCATAATAATCCCCTTATCACAAAGGGAGTTCATTTTTGCAATAATATGGGCCGGACGTCCCTCCCGGGCATTCATTTCTTCCTGATGAATCAGCTCAACAAACCGGTCACGAAGCCATAACGGTGCCAGAGACAGTTTGTTCCAGGCCAGCGGTTCCGAATAACCCGACAGCATATTAAATACGGCTGTCGCATCCTCACCAATGGGTTTGGCACAGGTTAAAAGTCCCATATCGGTATACATTTTTGCCGTACTGTCATTATAATTACCCGTTCCCAAATGCACATAACGCCGGATACCGTCTTCCTCCTGACGAACGACCAATGTAATCTTGCTGTGGGTCTTTAAACCCACCAGTCCGTAGATGACATGACATCCGGCCTTTTCCAGCTTTTTCGCCCAGATAATATTGTTTTCCTCGTCAAAGCGGGCCTTTAACTCAACAAGTACCGTAACCTGTTTTCCATTTTCAGCAGCCTCCGCCAGAGATGCGATGATCGGTGAATTTCCACTGACACGATAAAGGGTCTGTTTGATCGCCAGCACATCCGGGTCCTTGGCTGCCTGACGTACAAAATCAACCACCGTGTCAAAGCTCTGGAATGGATGGAATAGCAAAATATCTTTTGCGCGAATCTGGGTAAAAAGATCCTCATCCGGATTAATATCTTTCGAAAGCTGCGGCTCATATTTCGGATATTTCAAATGATCATAGCCGTCCAGGCCATTGACCTTCATCAAAAATGTCAGATCCAGAGGACCATTGATCCGATAGATTGAAGCTTCACCAACGTTCATGGCCTTTTTCAAAATCTTAAGAAGCCGCTTATCGATTCCATCTTCCACTCCCAGCCGGATAACCTCCCCCCACTGACGGCGTTTCAGCTGTTTCTGAATTTCTTTTAAAAGATCTGCAGCATCTTCCTCGTCAATACTCAAATCTGCATTTCGCATGATCCGATAAGGATAAGCACAGATGACTTTATAATTGAGAAATAGCTTCTGAATATTCATTTCTATGACCTGTTCCAGTAAAATCAAGGTCTTATGTCCCTTTTCACCGGACGGAATCTCAATAAACCTTGGAAGCACCGACGGCACCTGGACTGTGGCAAAATCATATTCGGATTCATCCTCTTTATCTGAAATAAGCGCGCCGATATTTAAAGATTTATTTCGGATCAAAGGGAATGGCCTTGAAGAATCCACTGCCATCGGCGTCAATACAGGATACACATCCTGTTGAAAATACTGGTCCACATAGTTTCTCTGAGACTCGCTCAAATCTTCATAAGAATCTATAATGGTCAGCCCATTCTGCCGCAGCATCGGCTTTAAAGACCGATTGTAGGTTGTATACTGGGTATTCACCAGATCATGGGTCTTCTTGCTGATTGCTTCAAGCTGCATCTGAGGTGTCATTCCCGCAATATCCGGTTTTTCATATTTCGCATTGACCATATCCTTCAACGAGGCCACACGAATCATGAAAAATTCATCCAAATTAGAAGATGTAATACTCAGAAATTTCAGCCGTTCAAAAAGAGGTATGTTCTTGTCCCTCGCTTCCCCAAGCACCCGGTAATTAAAATCCAGCCAGCTCAGTTCCCGGTTTGTAAAATATTCTGCTCTGCTCACATCCATTTTAATTACCCCCTTCGTTTCTGCCGGAGAATCGGCCTGAGTCCATAAATCTGCTCAAAAAAATGCGCTCTGCTTTCCATCATTCCCTGCTCCAGCGTAATATCATAAATGGTATTTGCCATAATCTTTAACTCATTATCTTTCACCGAGACCCGGACATCCTGAATCCGCTGTAAATGGCTCCGATCCATACCGTTGGCCAATCGAAGAATTGCCGCCATTTTAAGCATCCGCACATAATCCATATGGTCCATCTCACCGGATACTTCCGCATATTCCGGGACCTCACCGTTCGAATTAAAACGAATAACATTGGCAACAATCCGCTTTTCCGCTTCTGACAGACCAATGATCTCCGTATTTAAAACCAGGTAATACGTATTGTCCGTACCATGCATCATATTTACGTACTTGCCGCAATCATGAAGAATTCCTGAAACCTGGAGAAGCAGACGGTCTCTCTGAGTCAATCCGGAAAACTTTCGTATGCTGTCAAAAATTGCCATTGAAAGCTGCTCCACGTTCTGCGTATGATCCATATCACTTTCATAATGCTTTGCCACCTGACGGGTGACCGAGATAATATCCTCCGTAAAATCACGGGTATTTTTAGCCATGTGATTGCTCCGCACATAATCGGCCAGAATACCGTCGCAGAGTCCCACATTAGAAGCCCAGACGACTTCGCCGCCAAGCATTTCCACCAGATTTTTGAAAATGATCATGGACGGTTTTAACACGGTAGCCGTCTCATAAGGAATATTATATTTTTTTGAAATATCCTCTTCTCTGCTGCGCATCAGCTTGATATAAAACTTTTCAAACTGGGAAGCTGTAAAACTTTCTCTGTTTTTTGAAGCATTGACCGCATTCAGCAGCGTCGCTATCTCCTCACCAAGGACAATGACATGCTTCACCCGATAATCTCTGATGACAAGCCGCTGTAAAGTCCTCAGTTCATTGCCGATATAATCTTCCATGACCCGGACAAAGGATGTGGTCTGCTGCTCAATATCCGCAAGAATCTCACGGATTCTCAGGGAACCCAGTTTCAGATTCTGAGTAATCTGCAAAACGCCTTCCGCATAGACAGACACCTGCAGACTTCCCGACGAAAGATCGACCACCGCCATACCTTCTTTTGTAAGGGCTTCGAACTGGCGCATCGTTCCGGCTAATGACTGAAGTACAAGAAAACGCTGCTGGGCATTTCCGATAATCTGCACATTCAACCCGGTCTCCAGACGGATCTGATCCAGGACCAGATCACGGTTCACCGCTTCTCTCATGGCACTTCCGGCATAAGCCACATACTTTTCAATCCGGTACTCCTTCAATTTTTCCACAAACCCTCCTAAAACACCGCACAATTCCCGTGCAGTGTCATAGGAAATTATCCCTGTATTATAAGTATCTGCTCCAAGCTCGACAATCGAACGGACATATTCCACTTCCTGGATTCCGGTCCGTTTAGAAAACTGATAGATTTTCATTGCAACCTCACTTGATCCTACGTCAATGGCTGCCAACATCTGTATGGGCATCCGTTCTGCCTCCCTCCTGCTTATTTCGCAATTCCAATGAGATGATTGATAAACTGCTGCGCTGTCCGTCCGGAACGTCCGCCATGGCCAAGTTCCCACTTAACAGCTTCCTGCTCGATCAACTCTTCACTCATCTGAATACCATAACGTTTTGCCAGCTCTCTGGCAATTTCTAAATATTCTTTCTGGTTCGGCTTGCCATAATAAATCGACTCGCCGAACCGGGTTGCCAGCGATAATTTTTCCTGCATAGAATCTCCACCATGAACATCATCCGGCGCCTGTTTCCGGTCACTCCATGTCTCCCGGATCAGATGTCTTCGATTGGACGTGGCATAAATGACCACATTATCTGGTTTTGTTTCCAGACCGCCTTCGATAATAGCCTTTAAATATTTATATTCAATCTCGAACTCTTCGAAGGACAGGTCATCCATATACAGAATATACTTGTAATTACGATTTTTAATCTGGGCAATGACATTTGAAATATCTTTAAACTGATGCTTATATATTTCAATCATTCGGAGTCCGTCTTTATAATATTCATTCAAAATTGCTTTAATACTTGTAGATTTTCCCGTACCGCTGTCACCATAAAGTAACGCATTATTCGCCTTTTTCCCCTGAATAAATGCTTCTGTATTATCTCTCAGTTTTTTCTTTTGAATTTCATAACCGACAATATCAGAAAGAACCACTTTCTCCGTCCGTGTGATCGGGGCAATCTCCGGTTCCTGTCCGTCACTGATAATTTTAAAAGCCCGGTGAAGCCCAAATTTACCTACGCCATAATCCTTGTAAAAGCCGGTCAGCACATCATACATCTGATAAACATCTTCCGCAGCCGCCAACTGACCATTCAATTCATCTATCCGCTCCCGCAGGCTCTGGCTGTAGATAATCCCAAGATTATCCGGACTGTGGAAAGCGCGGATCATACTGATAAAATGCACACCCAGCTCTTTTTCAATATCATCCCAATCCACATCGTAGGCTTCTTTAAAAATGCGAAGATCATGCAGAGCAAGCTCATTGATGCTCCCCTCAATAGCCCCCTTTTTCTCACAGGACATACTGAAGGCATTTTCATTGGTCGTCAAAAGATAAGTGAGATATCCATGCCAGAGATTCCCGTTAAATCCATGGTCTCTGGCAATCGTGACAATTTCATTGATACATTGATAAAGTTTATCGATCAACGTCTCTCTGTCACAATCTCCATTCAAATAATTATTGGCCACATCGGCCATATCATAAAAAATAGTTTCCTGAAAATTACGGTATAAAATTAATTCATGCACTCTGATCTTCATCACTGCTGCCCCACTCCTATATAGTTTCCAAGAATACGAAAACCTTCTGTTTCAGACTGAATACCATGAAGAGCATTTCTTACCGCCTGCTCTCTCAGGTTTCCATTAAAATCAACAAAGAAACGGTACTGCCACGGTTTTCCCTGTATCGGACGGGATTCAATCCGAGTCATACTCAGACCGTTAAATATAAAGTGACCGAGAATATTGTACAATGTACCACTCTCATGGGGCACTTCAAAACAAACGCTGATTTTATCCGCACTTTTCCGGAATACTTTTTCATGGCTGATAACGACAAAGCGCGTAAAATTATTATCCAGATCATTTAACTTTTCTTTTAAAACAACAAGGCCGAAATTTTTTGCTGCCTGCCTGCTGGCGATAGCCGCCTGACCCATATCCTGATCACCCAGAACCCGTTTTGCCGACGCCGCCGTATTCTGCAGGCTGACCTGCTGCCATTCCCTGTGGGCGTCAAGAAAACGACTGCACTGCATCAGTCCCTGTGGATGAGAATAGACCGTGCGGATATCTTCAATCCGACTTCCCGGAAGTCCCAAAAGAGCATGTTCAATCTTTATCATTGTTTCACCGACAATATGGTTATCATAAGCGGATAAGAGGTCATAAACCTCATTGACACTTCCTGTCGAAGAATTTTCAATCGGCAAAACGCCATACTGAGCCCGTCCGCTGTGGACCGCCTCCATAGCATCCCCAAAGGTCTCTACATTAAAGCCTCTGATTTCTGAGCCAAAATAACTGTCCATCGCAGCCTCTGCATAAGCTCCCGGAACTCCGGTATAAACAACCTTTGTCTCTGGTGTTGTCACCATATCTCCTACCTGAAAACCTTCTACATCGGTCCGCTCACTGGCCAGCCGCTGGTATTGAAGCATACGGCTGACAGCCATGATCTGGCCAAAAAGAGATTCGACTGCCTGACGATTAAAGGCATTCGACGTCTTCTCCGTTACTTTTTGTATTTTAATCTTTTCCCGTTCTTTATCCAGAACGGGTTTGCCAACACTTCGTTTGAAGGCGGCTACATTTTCCGCCACTGCCATGCGCTGTTCAAAAAGACTGACAATCTGGTCATCAATAGCGTCAATCTCATCACGTAATTTCACCAAGTCTTCCATTGTCTTCTACTCCTTGTCCACGATTGCCTTGTTGGCCTCATATAAGTCAAACCGCAACCGGTCCTTTTCCATTTGAGAAAGGAAAGCACCGTTTACAGCATTTTGATTCATCTGATAAATTTCGTATGGTGTAAACCCAAGATAACGCTCAAGTTTCCGGTATTCTTCAGCCAATGTAATGCCGGACACCCTCAGACGGTCCGTACAGACACATACCGGAACTCCTCTGTCAAAAAGTTTTCGTATCGGGTGATGACTGTAATTTTCCACCGAACCCAGTTTCAGATTACTTGCCGGACAACATTCCACAACAACCTTCCGATTAATAATTTCCTGCAGAAGATCATCATCATCCAGAATATGTAAGCCCTGACTGATCCTCTGGGCGCCATAGCGAATTGCCTTACGCATACTGTCCGTATTATACTGTCCTGCATGAACAGTAAACGGAATACGCTCTTCTTTGATCAGCGTAAACAACCAGTCATAAACTTCTGTTCCATAAAGGGATTCTTCCAACAGAAGATCCAACCCGCAAACACCTTTACGCAGATGTTTTTTCACTTCCACAAGCGTTTCAAAAGCCTCGTGTTCGTCCATCTTCGGTATAATGCAGAGTACCAGATTGGCACGGATACGCCGGCTTTCCTGAATACCTCTGGTCAGTCCTTCCAACGCTGCCGACACCGCATCCCCCTGACGCAGGCCTCCCAACGTACATTCGGATGGTGAAAAACGAATTTCCGCATACATGACGCCCTGGGCATCCAACTCCCTGACCATCTCTGTCATAGCACGACGAATGGAACGGCGCTCCTGAAGAACCCAGTCCGTCATATCACAAAGCTCATAAAACTCCGCAGTATCCGGGCAGTGATCCGGAGCTTCCAGATAGCTTTCAAGCTCAGAAGCATTGTAGGTGGGCAGAGGAACATTTCTCTCCTTGGCATACTCAATAATCGTTGCCGGTTTTAAGGACCCGGCCAGATGTACATGCAGATCAATCATAACTCCATTGCCTCCTTCTCATTCAATGCTTCTCTTAACTGGTGAATCGTTTTCTTCTCCGTCGGATGCCAGAACCAACCGGCAATTTCGTCCAGCGGCTCTAACACAAAACGACGGTTGATCATGTCCGGATGAGGTACGCACAAATCTTTTGTATGAATGATCTCTTCTCCATACAAAAGCATATCCAGATCAATCGTCCGAGGTCCCCAGTGAATCTTACGCTCCCGGTGCAAAAGCAGCTCAATCTCCTGCATCCGCTTTAACAATGCTTCCGGCGGAAGCCAGGTCCGCAGCTTCAGGCACCCATTTAAAAATTCATCCTGTTCCGTATAACCATAAGGTTCTGTTTGAATCAGGGTAGAAACTTTCTCCACCTGAATTCCCCGCGTTTCCGACAAGAACCGGATGGCAGACCGAATGTTTTCTTCTTTATCTCCCATATTACTGCCAATTCCGATATAAACATCCTGCCATTCCCGACATACCTCGACATACACGGTGCCAAAAGGTATCGGTATTGGGGCTTCAGGCTTATATAACTCTACACGAACTTTGTTAAGTCGGGGAAAATTTATCATTAAATCTTCGCAGATCTCGCCGGCAGCCCGCTCAATGAGTTGATGATTTTCACGTGTCATCACGTCTTTGATATATTCGCAGACCGTTCCATAGTTTACAGAAGTATTCAGATCATCTGTATGTTCCGCATCCCATGTATCCATATATAAATCTGCAGAAACGTAAAACATCTGTCCATTTTCCGTTTCATCAGGATAAACACCGTGATGGGCAAATACTTCCAAATCTCTTATCCCAATGTGTCCCAAATTGATTCCTCCCGTACTTTCAAAATCGCCTCGGCCATCTGAATTGCCCGTCGGTTTGCCTCCACATCATGCACACGGACAAAGCTCATTCCGGCCATGACCCCCATGACCGTCGTCACCAGCGTTCCTTCCACTCTCTGGTCAGCCGGTAAGTCCAACGTTAATCCGATCATCGACTTTCTGGACGTTCCCAGGAGTACCGGGTATCCCAATTCCCTGAACACATCCAAATGTTTCATAACAATCAGGTTATGTTCATAAGTCTTGCCGAACCCCACACCCGGGTCCAGAATGATCTGTTCATCTTCAATACCGGCAGTCCTGGCTATCGCCAGAGTCTCTCTCAGATCATTCAGACAGTCCGTCATAAAATGTTCATAATCTGCTGCTTTCCGGTTATGCATCAGACAGCACGGAACTTTCGCCCCGGAAATGACCTTTGCCAGTTTCTCGTCATATTTTAGTCCCCATACATCATTGACCAGATCGGTTCCGGCCAAAATGGCAGCCTGTGCCACGGCGGATTTATAAGTATCAATAGAAACCGGTATGTCAAATTGCTGTTTCACAGCTTCAATCACCGGAACTACCCGGGATATTTCCTCTTCATCCGAAATGAGCGTATGCCCCGGACGTGTCGACTCGCCGCCGATATCAATAATATCCGCACCTTCTTGGATCATCTGTTCCGCATGTTTTAAAGCCTTGTCTAACGTTGTATATTTTCCACCGTCGGAAAATGAATCCGGAGTCACATTCAGGATTCCCATAACATAGGTATGCCCTGTTCTTTCAAATTCTTTTCCGCCAATGTTCATTGATCTTTTCATATAATCACTCCCGGTGTCCTTTTATCTTCATTCCAGTTACATTCTGCTGCCGCACCACAGGCATAACACGCCCGGGATATTTTATCGGCCCGGTAGAGGATTCGCCCGAGAAGGCTCGCCTCCGCCGCCGCTTTGTCCCGATGGTTTAAAATAGCCTGACAGATGTCCTTTTTTTCCTCCGCCGTAAAACCGGTCTCTGTTAATATCTTCCTTGCCAGTTCAGCGCTTGAAATATGATGTGGAATCCCCTCTTTATACTGGAGATATTTTCCCACATCATGAAGGAGCCCCGCGGCATAGACCACATCTTTTCGAAAGACTGCGCCCTGCTCCAGACTGTCAATCCAGCCAATCCGTGCCACATCCAACAGATGGGTCATGCCATGGCCGCAGAATACCCGGTCCTTTTCCAAAATATCCATCCACCCCATTGATTTCTTAAATTCCGGATGGTGCAGAATTCTCTGCACCCGTACCATATCTTCCGGAATTTCATTCCATCTTGTTCCTGCTTCAACGGTCTCTTCCTGTTTTTTCACATAATTCATGACTTCACCATCTGAAAGACCATCTGCTGTAGTTCCGGATTATTTTCAAAAGCTCCACGGCAAATATAAGTCATCGTCTGACTTCCCGGCTTTTTAATCCCCCGCATTGTCATGCACATATGCTCCGCCTGCAAAATGACCATAACGCCCTTTGGTTTCAGGTGTTCCATAATCGCATCCCCGATCTGAGCTGTCATCTGTTCCTGAATCTGAGGCCGTCTGGCAAACACATCCACAGTCCGGGCCAGCTTGCTCAAACCTACGACCTTATCATCCGGTATATAGGCGATATGTGCCTTCCCATAAAAAGGCAGTAAATGATGTTCGCAAGTCGAATAAAAAGTAATGTCCTTTTCCAAAACAAGCTCATTGTTGATGGCCGGGAAAGTCTTGCCCAAATGGACCGATGCATCAGCCCCCAGGCCGCCGTAAATCTCTTTATACATATTCGCAATGCGGTGCGGCGTATCTTTAAGCCCCGGACGCTCCAGGTCCTCGCCGATGCCTTCTAAGAGCAGCCGTATTCCCGCCTCAATTTTCTTCTCATCTATCATGTCAGCCTCCGCTTTTTTATTTGCTTCCTAGTATATCACAAAATGTCGAAATAGTTGATAATGAACCGAAAATTATTATGACATCTTCGGGTCCGGCCTGCTTTTTGGCAATTTTCAGGGCATTTTCAGCCGTTTTGGCATCAAAAGCCTGATCAAAATACCTCTGGGCCGCAATTTTTAACGCTCCGCTGTCAAGGCCCCGAACATTTTGTGGCGTAAAGCTGATCAATATTTCGGAAACGGAATGCATTTCTTTTAAAATAGCCTCGTAATCTTTATCCGCAAAAACACCCATGATAAGAATCCTTCGCTGCTTTGGGAAATAGGTTTCCACGGTCTCTCTTAAAGCCGCCGCTCCATCCGGATTGTGGGCGCCGTCAATAAAAATCAATGGTTGTTTTGAAAGACACTGGAACCGTCCCGGCCACCGGGCTGCTGAAAGGCCCTGAGTAATGACTTTCTCTACCGGTATTTCCAACTTTAATGCCTCGATGGCTTCAATGGCAAGACAGGCGTTTCCCACCTGATAAGTGCCGTCCAGATGAATGTTCAGGCCCTTGTATTGTTTATAATCAAAGGTCTGATGGACAAAAAGACGCCTTTCTCTGATAATCAGCCGTTCTCCGGCCATAACCGCCGAAGAAATATTTTTCTCACGGCACTGTGCCCGAAGGACCTCCATCGCTTCCGGCTTCTGAGATGCAAACACCGCCGGTGTTCCCTGTTTGAGTATGCCCGCTTTTTCATAAGCAATCGCTGAAAGAGTATTGCCAAGCTGGGCCATATGGTCCATGGAAATGGATGTGATCACAGAAAGCACCGGATGTTCCACCACATTGGTGGAATCAAGCCGTCCGCCCATACCTGTTTCAAGAACAACGAAATCACAGTTTTTTTTCTTAAAGTACCAAAAACTCAGAGCAGTTTCCACCTCAAAAACTGTCGGTACTTCCAGGCCGTCGGCTGTCATGGATTCACAGATCTCCCGAATCCGGCTCATTCCGTCGGTCAAATCCTCCGTCTCAATATAGACGCCATTGATCTGTATCCGCTCTCTATAATCATATAAGGTTGGCGATATATATCGTCCAACCTTATAACCTGCCGCTTCCAGGATTGCAGCAATAAATGTACAGACCGAGCCTTTCCCATTGGTTCCGGCAACATGAATGATATTTAAAGCCCGTTCCGGCCGTCCAATCCGGTTCAAAAGCTCCTCCATCCGCTCCAGGCCAAGGACAATTCCCGTCTTTCCGACTTGCTGGATCCAATCCATTGTCTCTTCATATGTCATTTGATTCATCTGATCGTCACCTACTTTTCGTCACACACCTGGAAAATATAGAATTTCAAATAATAAGACTCATCCGCTGCCCACAAAATCGGATGATCCGGCGCCTGAGTGCGGAACTCTACCTGACGGAGCCGCTTGTGAGCACTGCGGGCTGCCTGCTGAATCGTCTCTGTAAACCGTTCATAATCCATAAAATGAGAACAGGAGCAGGTCGCCAGATAGCCGCCGTCTTTCACCAGCTTCAATCCGCGGATATTGATTTCACGATAACCTTTTACCGCATTCTTTATGGAATTTCTTGACTTTGTAAAGGCCGGAGGATCAAGCACGACCAGATCAAATTTCTTTCCTTCTTTTTCCAAACCCGGAAGATATTCAAAAACATCGGCACATACAAAATCCACAAAATTTTCTACGCCGTTTAAAACAGCGTTTTCCCTGGCCTGGTTTACAGCCAACGGCGAAGCATCCACTCCTGTCACATGGGCAGCCCCGCCAAGAGCCGCATTTAAGGCAAAGGAACCGGTATGTGTAAAGCAATCCAGCACCTCAAAGCCCCGGCTTAAATTTCCCACAGCTTTGCGGTTTTCCTTCTGATCCAGGAAAAATCCCGTCTTCTGGCCGTCTTTCACATCAACTATGTATTTGACACCATTTTCCACAATCGGCACTTTCGTATCAAAAGCTTCTCCGATAAAGCCTTTTATCCGTTCCATGCCCTCCTGCTGACGAACCTTCGCGTCACTGCGCTCATAAACGCCACGAATCCGAATGCCATCTTCTGCCATGATCTCCTTCAGCAGCTCAACAATCTGGATTTTATATTTATCAATTCCCAGCGCCAGCGACTGAACAACAAGCACATCGGTAAATTTATCCACGACCAGCCCCGGAAGGAAATCTGCCTCTCCAAAAATCACCCGGCAGCTCTCTGTGTCAATGACCTTTTTTCGGTATTCCCAGGCATTTTTCACCCGCATTCTTAAGAATTCTTCATCTATCTCCTGATCCACATTTCGGGTCATCATACGGACACGGATTTTGGAAGCATTATTAATAAAGCCACGACCCATTGGATATCCGTCAAAATCCCGAACAATGACATCCGCGCCATTCTCATAATTTCCTGTGATTGCATCAATTTCATTATCAAAAACCCAGGCGCCCCCGGACTTCAACGTCCGTCCCTCGCCCTTTTTTAACGTTACGATTGCTGTTCCCATTATTTTCCCTCTTTATTTCAATTTCCTGTTATTTACTTACTTTACCATTGCCATGAAAGGGAATCAAGAATATTTTTTATGCGATGTATATTTTGTCCACCCTACGGCATAATATATCTATGAAGAAAAATTTTATTCTTTGTGGTCTGGCGGGTTGGTGTATGGAAGTACTGTGGACCGGACTGGGCTCCATAGTGTCACGTGACCCCAAGCTGACCTGCCGGACTTCTGTTTGGATGTTTCCAATCTATGGATTGGCCGCATTCCTGTCTCCCATCAGCAGACGACTGAATGGCAAAAATACATTCTTTCGAGGAGGTTTATATACATTGCTCATTTTTGCCACAGAATACACCACTGGTGCGGTTCTGAAAAAATTTCACCGCTGCCCATGGGATTACAGCGAACAGCCTGCAAATGTCCATGGATTAATCAACCTGTGCTACACCCCTCTGTGGTTTGGCGCCGGTTTATTTTTTGAAAAAATGTTATCTAAAGCAAATACAAAGCCCTCACATGAACACCATCAAGCAGGAATCATTTAAATTATTTCCTCCGATTTGATTTACTTTTTTTGCCTTCTGCCTTATAATATCTAAGTTAGACTAAAATTGAGGTGAAACAATATGACAAATAAGCAGAAAGGCATTCTATGTATTCTCATCTCCGCTTTTTCTTTTGCGCTGATGAATTTGTTTGTCCAGCTGGCCGGAGATATCAATCCGATTCAGAAAAGCTTTTTCCGGAATCTGATCGCTTTTTTATTTGCGGCTGCCATATTATTTAAAGAACATGATTTTTCATTTCAGAAAAAAAATCTGAAATATCTTATTCTGCGTTCGGCCCTGGGTACAATCGGGATTTTATGTAATTATTACGCTCTGGGACATTTACTTTTATCCGATGCTTCCATGCTCGGAAAGCTTTCCCCCTTTGTTGTTCTCATCTGTTCCTATGTCTTTTTAAAAGAAAAGATGAACGGCTTCCAGATTCTGAGCATTATCGTCGCCTTTACTGGCAGCCTGTTCATCATCCGCCCCGGCTTTTCGCTGACAGAAATGCTGCCGGCCCTTATGGGACTGGTCGGGGCCATTGCTGCTGGCTCAGCCTACACAACAGTGCGGTATCTTGGGCTTCGCGGTGAACGGGGGCCTTTTATCGTCTTTTTCTTCTCCGCATTTTCCTGTATCGCTGTTCTTCCTTATATCATATTAAATTTTGAACCAATGACAATAAAACAGCTTGGTACGCTGCTCCTTGCCGGTGTTGCCGCATCGGGCGGTCAGTTCGGCGTCACCTACGCCTATAAATTTGCCCCGGCCCGGGACATTTCAATTTATGATTATACCCAGGTCATTTTTGCGGCCGTTCTCGGTTTTGTTGTTTTCGGCGAATTGCCGGACAGTCTCAGCCTGATCGGTTATATCATTATCTGCGGAATATCCCTCTTAATGTATATGTATAATATGGGTTATTTAAAAATACGAAAGGATGCAAAAACACCATGAACAAGACTAAAAACACCTTACTGCTTCTTTTAACGGCCTTTATCTGGGGCGTTGCTTTCGTGGCCCAGAGTGTGGGCATGGACTACGTGGGTCCCCTGACCTTTAATGCGGCCCGATTTATCATCGGAGCTGTCTTTCTTATTCCCTGCATCGCATTTCTGGATGTACTGAAAAAAAAAGACTCCGCCAAATCTGAAGTCCCTTCAGCTGGCTGTCAAAGTCTTCCATCCACTGATTCAACAGACAGAAAAACCCTCCTGATCGGAGGGTTGTGCTGTGGCATCGCCATCGCTATTGCCAGCACACTGCAGCAATACGGTATATCCATGACGACCGTTGGAAAAGCCGGTTTTATCACGGCCCTTTACATCGTCATCGTACCTATCCTTGGCATTTTCCTGAAAAAGAAACCCCGGCTGATTATCTGGGTCAGCGTCATTCTCGCCCTGGCCGGACTTTATTTCTTATGTATGACTGATAGTCTCAGTTTCAGCAAAGGTGATACATTGGTACTTCTCTGTGCCCTTGCTTTCTCCATACATATTTTAATCATCGATTATTTTTCACCCAGGGTTGATGGTGTACGGATGTCCTGTATCCAGTTTTTCATCGCCGGAATCCTCTGCGGCATACCGGCACTGATTCTGGAACATCCCCGGTTTTCCTCTCTGGTCGCGGCCTGGGCACCGATTCTCTATGCCGGAATCCTCTCCTGCGGTGTAGCTTACACCCTCCAGATTGTAGCCCAGAAAAACTATGATCCAACGATTGCTTCTCTGATCCTGAGCCTGGAATCTGTGTTCAGTGTTCTCGCCGGATGGGTCATTTTACACCAGGCCCTCGCTCCAAGAGAAATCTTCGGCTGCATTCTTGTATTTATTGCTATCATACTCGTACAGCTTCCGGTACGCAAAAAAGCTTAATTCAACCGTCAGGACCAGATTCGATTTATCAACGACTTTCACCCCGAACGTCATCTCTTAAAAAACGAAGATTTCTTCAATCGGTACACCGACGACTCTGGAAATATCCACGGCCAGCTTGAGTGATGGATTGTACTGGGCCTTTTCCAGACGCATGATCGTCTCCCGACGGACACCGACCTTTTCCGCCAGCTGCTCCTGGGTCAACCCAACCTGCTGGCGGTATTTCTTTAAATGACATACAAATTCTACCATGACTACTCATCCTCGTCTTCCCAGTCTGTCGAATCCATCTGATCATAACGGTACAATAGGTATTCGTTTAAAAACTGTACCAGGCCGCAGATCAAAGAAATTCCGCAAGTTAATAACAGAGCCACGGCTCTGCTGCTCACATGACTTCCTGTTATTCCCACAAGCAGCACCAGCAGGAATGTGAGACTATATCCCACTCGCAAAGCTTTCAGTTCAGCCTCCCGGCGATTTCTCTGAAAGCGCTCATCCGCCAGAATATTTGACATTTTTCCCTCATAAAAGAATCCAAAAAAGCCAAAAAATACGAAAAATACAAATGGGAAAATCATATCGTAGACCAGATATGTCCAGAAGCCTAAAAAGCCCATGAAGCCAAAAAAGCCCAAATATCCAAATTTGGGATTGATTTTTCGTGTCCGCCCTGTTTTCCTACTGTTCCGTTTCACGACCAATCCGCTGATAACCAATAAAGCTGCCAGATAGATGACATATAAAATAACTAAAATCAATGCCAGAAACATAGGTACATCTTTTATGTGGAATTGATAACTTCCGAAATCCATCGGATAGATCAGACGCCCATCATTAAAAGTCAGCGAATAACCGATGGCCGACGCTACATACAGAGCACAGATAACCCCCAAAATAATCAACCGTCTCAAGTTCTTTTTTGACATATGCTTTTCCTCCTCAACGCAAAAAGTGATATATTTATCTCTTTCATTTAGGACAAATATATCACTTTTTCTTTTCATTGTCAACGAAAAATGTGAGGAATATATCACTTTTTAGCAGTCGATATCTGCCAATACTTCTTTCAGTGTATCTGCAGACTCTTTCAGATTCCTCTGTTCTTTCTCATCCAAATCAATCGGCACCAGACTTTCCAGGCCATCTTTGCCGACAATCGCCGGCATACTTAAAACGACATCATCAATGCCATATTCCCCATGCATCCGGCTGGAAATCGGAAGGATTGACTTTTCATCCCGGACAATAGCCTCACAGATTCGCCGCACCGACATGGCAATTCCATAATAGGTCGCTTTCTTTTTGGCAATAATCTCATAAGCGCTGTTTTTAACCGTATCCGCAATCCGCTCCGCTGCCTTCTCATATTTATGTCTTCCCCGCATTTCATAGAAGTTCCGTAAAGGCACTCCAGAAACATTGGCACTGCTCCAGGCCGCGATCTCGCTATCCCCGTGCTCACCAATAATAAAGGCATGAACACTTCGGCTGTCCACTCCGAGATACTCGCCGATTTCATATTTTAAACGGGACGTATCAAGAACAGTTCCTGAACCAATGACCCGATTTTCCGGAAAACCGCTGATTTTCAAGGCAGCATAGGTCAAAATATCCACCGGATTTGAAACAATCAGTAAAATTCCCTGACATTCCCGCTTTGAAATCTCCGGAATGATATTCCGAAGAATAGCCACGTTCTTATGCACCAGGTCCAGACGGGTTTCATCTGGTTTCTGGTTAGCTCCCGCCGTGATTATAATAATCGCTGCATCGACAATATCATCATAATCCCCCGCGTAAATTTTCATAGGCCTTTCAAAAGGCAGACCATGTCGGATATCCATTGCTTCCCCATCGGCCCGGTCCATATCCGCATCAATCAATACCATCTCTGAAAATAAACCACTCTGCATCAACGCAAAGGCTGATGCAGAACCAACAAAACCACAGCCAATCATGGCCACTTTTCTTAAATTCAGTTCCTGACAATTCTTTTCCATGTAAAAACCTCCTGTCATTTGGTATTTTATACAGAAAAGAATATCATATGCATAAATTAGTTTTGAAACCATAATTTTAATATCTGTTCAATCCGCAAGCTTCCGTACACTTCAAAATCGCACGGCTCACCTGCTGCGCATATTGCTCCGGTGTTTCCTTCATTCCATCGATAATCCAATGATGAAGCAGTAAGATAAATCCTCCCGTGGAATAATAAGCAAAAAATCGCACATCCTGTCCGTTTCTGACCTTTTCACATCCAATACGTTTTTTAACAATTTCCTCGGATGCCCGGCTGATTTCATAATAAATCATTTCTCCCAGACCACTCTGATTCATCAGCAGGAGAAATTCTCTGTGCTGATACCAGAATTTAAAATAATCTGACCCAATCTGCTTCAAGTCGTATTTGTCCAGAGCCGGATAGGTATTCCCGTAATCCCGGCTCAGCTTGCCAAAATAACGATGGAGCACATCTTCTTTTCGGTTATATAATCGATAAAATGTTCTCCGGGCAACATCCGCCCTTTTAACAATTTCAGAAACCGTAATTTCATTGAAAGCTTTTTCTTCCATCAGCTCAAACAAAGCAGTCTCAATCATTCTTGCTGACTGTTCCCTCTGCTTTTTATGTCCGTCCATCCCCATTCACCCTCCACCTTTGGCACAAAACTCCGTTTTTGTAGCACTTCCGTGCCATTCCTTGATTTTTCTTTCTACAAAGTATACTATAAAAAAAGAAAAGGCACAAGTGTGTCATCTTTATACTTTCGTTTATTAAAGGAGATTATTTCATGAGAAAAATAGTAGTCATTTATGAATCAAAATATGGTTCAACCAGATGTTATGCTCAATGGATTGCAGAAGAACTTACGTGCTCTTTATTTGAGCGAAAAGATTTTAACCCGAAGGATTTTACAAAATATGACGTTATTATATACGGCGGTGGTCTCTATGCCGGCGGTGTGAGCGGTATAAAGTTTATCACCCAAAACTGGAAGCTTCTAAAAAACAAACAGGTCGTTCTTTATACCTGCGGACTTGCAGATCCGGAGGATACCGACAACATATCCACTATCAGAAAGTCTTTGTCAAAAATCCTGTCACCGGAAATCCTGGAACAGATCCGGCTTTTTCATCTGAGAGGCGGCATTGACTATTCTCGTTTAAGCTTCACTCACAAGGCTATGATGTCCATGCTCCGTCGAATGCTGTTGAAAAAGAATCCAGACAGTCTGAGTGAAGAAAACAAACAGCTATTGGAAACCTATGGAAAATGTATCAATTTCACTAACCGTGAGAGCATTTGGCCTTTGACCCAATATGTTCTGTCTCTCTCAGACACCTGCTTTAACTAAAGAAAGACTAAATATTTTCTTTTCCCAGGATATTCCCGATGACCTCTCTCACAGTGGATATTTTTTGAATTTTATCCACATTGGCGCCGCAGAAAATAAGACCATTTTCCACATCTCCCTTAACAGCCCGAATCAGCGCATCGGTAATACAATAGGGAATTGTCGCCGGATTACAATTTTCCAGACATTGTCTGCAATGAATTTTCCCCCGTTCTCCCCGGGCAACTTTCTCGAGAAAAGCATTTTTTATGCCGCGCCCCGGCATGCCTACCGGGCTTTTTAAGATGACAACATCATCGCTTTTCGCTTTGATATAAGCTTCTTTAAAACGACTGTGGGCGTCGCATTCTTCTGTTGTCACAAAAGGCGTTGCCGCCTGAATGCCGGACGCTCCCAGAGAAAGGGCATGTTCGGTCTTTTCCGGTGTATCAATGCCCCCGGCCACAACAACAGGAATGTCCTTTTCATATTTCTCGCCATATTCGCGGCATACACGGATAATACGACGGATTTCCTCATCATAATCGGCCATCATCTGTGAAATGCCATTACTATTGTTTTCCATAAAGGGCGACAATTCCTTCTCAGAAAAACCCAGATGACCGCCTGCCAGAGGCCCTTCCACCACCACCATATCCGGCGCACAGTGATGATTTCTGTCCCAGAGGCGACAGATGACCTTTGCCGCTTTCTCCGAGGAAACCATCGGGACGATTTTGACCGCAGATCCTCTGATATATTCGGGAAGATTTTTTGGCAGGCCCGCACCGGAAATAATCACATCCACACCAGCCCGGACGGCCGCCATGACATATGCCTTATAATTTCTTGTGGCCGCCATAATATTCACACCAATCACTCCGTCTCCGGCCTTTTCCTTTGCCAAAATAATCTGTTCTTTTACGGCCTTTAAATTGGCTTCCAGAGGATTCTTTTCAAAATCCGGGCGGTAAAATCCAATCTGGGCCGTGGAGATAACACCAATACCGCCCGCCGCTGCCACAGCGCCTGCAAGCGATGAAAGGCTGACGCCAGCCCCCATGCCGCCCTGGATGATCGGCAGTCTTGCCGTCAATTCACCGATTTTCAATGGTTTTATTTGCTCTGATTTCATTCTTTTCTCCTAAAAATGGCGGAATCGCTCGTAACGTTCCTTTACAACTTCTTCCGGCGCCATCCGCTCATAACGCTGGAAGAATTCTGTCATCGCCTGTTTTATTTCCTCTGCCAATGCTTCTCCATGATCCACATGCACCGGCTCCGGTTCGGCAAAAACCCTGTCCACAACTTTTAAGGCCTTTAAATGTTCCGATGTCATTTTCATGACTTCGGCCGCCTCATCGGCCCGTTTACCGTCTTTCCATAAAATGGCCGCAAAGCCCTCCGGAGAAAGGACCGAATACACAGAATTTTCCAGGCACCAGACTTCATTTCCTACAGCCATAGCCAGGGCACCGCCGCTTCCCCCTTCTCCGATCACAATGGATAATACCGGTACAGTCAATCCCGCCATTTCCATAAGGTTCCGCGCAATAGCTTCTCCCTGTCCCCGTTCTTCAGCCTCAACACCGCAAAATGCTCCGGACGTATCTACAAAACAAACAACCGGACGATGGAATTTCTCTGCCTGTTTCATCAGCCGCAGCGCTTTACGATAACCTTCCGGATTCGGCATACCAAAATTATGCTCAACCTGTTCTTTCAGATTCCGGCCTTTTTGCTGACCAATGACGGTCACCGGCCGACCCTCAAGGAAACCGATACCTCCCACGATCGCCGGGTCATCCTTTATTCCCCGATCTCCATGGAGCTCTATAAAATCCTCAAAAATGTGTTCAATATAATAAAGACTTGTCGGACGATCCATTTCTCTGGCAATCCGTACTCTGTCCCATGCACTAAACTTCATATGTCCTTCGCCTCGTGTTTCTTTCTTCATGCCTATGCCTCCGGATGCACCGGCCGATGGGCCCGGATGAGCTGAAATAATCGCTGTTTCAAATCTTTACGTTCCACAATCTGATCGATAAATCCATGTTCCAGCATAAATTCTGCCCGCTGAAAACCTTCCGGCAGCTTTTGACCGATGGTCTGTTCAATGACCCTCTGTCCGGCAAATCCAATCAAAACGTCCGGTTCCGCAAGAATGACGTCACCGAGCATTGCAAAGCTGGCCGTCACGCCGCCGGTCGTCGGGTCGGTAATGACGGTAAAATAGGGCAGACCGGCCCTTCCGTGAGCTTCCACCGCTGCCGAGGTTTTTGCCATCTGCATCAGAGATAAAATACCTTCCTGCATCCGCGCACCTCCGGAACATGTAAAAATAATCACCGGGAGTTTCAGCCTTGTAGCCATTTCTATGGCTCGTGTGATTTTTTCACCCACGATAGTTCCCATGCTTCCCATCATAAACCGTGCATCCATGACTGCCAGTACAGCTTGCTCGCCATGAATCGTACACAGTCCATAGACCACACCTTCATTTAATCCGGTGGATTTCCGCATGGCCTCCAATTTTTTCTCGTAATCCGGAAAATTCAGAGAATTTCTCTCCGTCATGACTGCATCGAGCTCTTCAAAACTGCCTGCATCAGCAATCTGTGCAATCCGTTTCCAGGCAGAAATGCGCTGATGATGACCACATTCCTGACACACATAGAAATTTTTTTCCAGGTCTCTGTCATAAAGAAGGGCGCCGCATTTTTCACATTTTTTCCAAAGCCCTTCTGGTACGTTTGGCTGCTCCAGTTCCTTTTCTGTTACCAAGGCATCCTGACGGATGCTCTGCTGCCGATTGGACAGGGTGATATAGGTCGTTTTTTTAAACATACTGTTTAACTTCGGCATTATTCACCCTCCTTTTTCATTTGTTCAATAAAGTCCGTACTGAAATCACCGCTCTGATATTTTGGATGATTCATGATTTCCATCTGAAAGTCCACATTGGTATCAATGCCGTCGACAATGAATTCACTTAATGCACTTTTCATCTTTTTGATGGCTTCATTTCTTGATTTACCGAGTACAATCAGCTTGGCGATCATTGAATCATAATAAGGCGGAATTTCATATCCCGCATAGACTGCCGTATCCACACGGATGCCTTTGCCTCCCGGCAAATGAAGACGCTCAATCTTTCCCGGGGATGGCTGGAAATTCTTTTCCGGATTTTCTGCATTAATCCGACACTCAATGGCATGACCTTTTAACTCTATATCTTCCTGACGGATGTTTAATGGTTCCCCGGCGGCAATCCGAATCTGACTTTTAATCAAATCTACATTTGTCACGAATTCGGTCACCGGATGTTCGACCTGAATTCGAGTATTCATCTCCATAAAATAGAAGTTTTTATTTTTATCCAGCAGAAATTCGATTGTCCCCGCACTCTCGTAACCGACCGCCCGGGCTGCCTGGACGGCGGCACGTCCCATCTTTTCCCGAAGTTCATCGTCAACGGCTGGAGACGGGGCTTCTTCCAGTACCTTCTGATGCCGTCTTTGAATCGAACAGTCTCTTTCTCCCAGGTGGATGACATGACCGCAGGCATCGCCCAAAATCTGGAATTCAATATGCCGCGGAGATTCAATATATTTTTCAATATACATTGTATTGTCGTTAAAGCTGCTGATGGATTCCATCTGGGCCATCTGAAAGTTTTCCTCAAAATCTTCACTGTTTCGGGACAATCGCATACCCTTTCCTCCGCCGCCGGAAGAAGCTTTGATCATCACCGGATATCCCATGGCATCAGCCATCTTCCGGGCTTCCTCTGCCGTATATACCGGCTCCCGGCTTCCCGGAACAACCGGAACGCCAGCCTCCATCATTGTTTTTCGAGCCTCAGATTTATTGCCCATTTTATGAATCAACTCGGGTGAAGGTCCGATAAATGTAATATGGCACTGACGGCACATTTCAGCAAACCGGGCATTTTCCGACAAAAATCCAAATCCGGGATGAATGGCGTCTGCGCCGCTGATGACCGTGGCACTGATGATATTTTCCATATTCAGATAACTGTCTTTTGAAGCCGCCGGACCGATACATACAGCCTCGTCGGCCAATTGGACATGAAGCGCCGTTTCATCCGCCTTTGAATACACAGCCACCGTCTCAATGCCCATCTCCCGACAAGCCCGGATGATACGGACGGCAATCTCTCCCCGGTTGGCAATTAATACTTTATTTATCAAGTCTGTCACCTCGTTAACCAATCATAAATGTCATTTCGCCTTCCGCCGCCAGGCCTTCTTCTGTATAGGTCTTTCCATAAACAACAGCCACAGGTCCCCGGCGTTTCAGCACCTCAACCTCCATGCGCAGCAGACTTCCCGGAACAACTTTTTTACGGAATTTTGCCTTATTGATTCCGCCGTAATAACCGATTTTACCTCGCATATCGTCTTTATTCAAAAGAAGAACCGCCGTTGTCTGAGCCATCGCCTCCATAAGTAAGACCCCCGGCATGACCGGCTCCGCTGGAAAATGGCCTGCAAAAAAAGGCTCATTATAAGTCACTCCCTTGTAACCTGCAGCTTTTTTATCCTCTTCCAGAATCTCCACCTTATCGACCAGAAGCATAGGCTGTCTATGAGGGATTATTTCCATAATATCTTTAATTCCAAAAATCATATCTCGCCTCTATTCCTGTACATATATCAAAGGCTGACCGTATTCCACGCCTTCCCCATCCTGTACACAAATCTTTGTCACAACACCGGATACATCGCTTTGTATCTCATTCATCAATTTCATAGCTTCCACAATACCAATGACCTGCCCGGCTTCCACCCGATCACCTGCCCGGACAAAGGGCTCTTTTTCCGGTCCCGGCGCCGCGTAAAACACACCAACGATGGGAGATGTCACCGCCGTTCCATCCGGCGCCTTTTCTGAAGTCTCTGTTTCCATCTCCGACACATTCCTACCACTTGCGCTTACATCTTCCGAAAGCTCCCTGCTGTTTAACGTGCCGCTATTTTTACCAATCTGCGGCATTTTCGGCAATTTTTTTCCGAGATGAATTTTAAGATTGCCTTCTTCGTAATCAAATTCGGTAAGTCCCGATGTCGATACCATTTCGACCAGTCGAAGCATTTGTTCAAATTCCATAAACTTATGCCTCCTCAAACTTTTTCACAGCCAGCGTTGCGTTATGTCCGCCAAATCCGAGTGAATTGGAAAGGGCCACCCGAACCTCGCCATAAATTCCCTGTCCCGGCACATAATTCAGATCACATTCCTCATCAGCCACTTTCAGACCAATCGTTGGATGGATATATCCTTCTTCAATGGATTTTACACAGGTAATAAATTCCACAGCCCCGGCGGCTCCAAGTAAATGTCCGATCATAGACTTTGTTGAACTGATTGGTACCTGATAGGCTGTGTTGCCAAAGGCCCGCTTGATGGCCCGCGTCTCAAACAAATCATTATGATGGGTACTTGTTCCATGGGCGTTGATATAGCTCACTTCCTCCGGCTTTACTCCAGCTTCTTTCATAGCAAGTTCCATGGCTTTTGCCGCACCGCTGCCGTCCTCGCAAGGGGATGTAATATGGTAAGCGTCCGATGTCGCGCCATATCCGGCCACCTCTGCAAGAATGTGTGCTCCCCGGGCTTTCGCATGGGAAAGGCTTTCAAGCACAACAACTCCGGCGCCTTCACCCATGACAAATCCGCTGCGTTCTTTATCAAAAGGAATGGAGGCCCTTTCCGGGTCCGAAGCAGAAGTCAACGCCGTCAATGAAGCAAAACCAGCAATACCGATTGGACAGATGGCAGCCTCTGCGCCTCCGGCCAACATGACGTCAACTTCTCCCGCCTGAATACTCCGATAGGCTTCGCCAATAGAGTGGGTACCCGTCGCACAGGCCGTCACGACATTTAAAGATTTCCCCCGGCATCCGAATGCAATAGAAACATTGCCGGAGGCCATATTGGAAATCATCATTGGGACGAGCAGCGGACCGACTCTTCCCGGTCCCTTTTCCATCAATCGCTTTTCTTCCTTTTCCATCGCCTGAAGGCTTCCCACACTGGAACTGACACAGACGCCAACGCGGAACGGGTCTTCTTTGTCCATATCCAACCCCGCATTCTCGATGGCTTCTTTGGAAGCCGCCACCGCATACTGGCAAAATAATTCCATACGGCGTGCCGCTCGTTTATCCATATAATCTGCGGCATTAAAATCCTTTACCTCCGCTGCAAGAGATGTTTTAAAATTTGTCGTATCAAATGCACGGATTTTCCCGAATCCGGTTTTTCCCGCCTTAATTCCATTCCAAAATTCTTCGATATTATTGCCAATCGGTGTAATGGCACCCATTCCTGTAACTACAACACGTTCTTTCATTTCAACTCTCCTTACATACTTATGCCGCCATCTACGCCGAGAACCTGCCCGGTAATATACCGCGCCCGATCTGACGCCAGAAAACATACGGCATGGGCAATATCTTGCACTGTGCCAAAGCTTTCCAAAGCAATCGCCGAAAGTGTTTTTTCTTTCAATACTTCGCTTAAAATTTCGGTCATATCTGTCTGGATAAATCCAGGCGCAATGGCATTGACTGTAATGCCGCGACGCCCAAGTTCCTTCGCCGCCGACTTTGTTAATCCGATGATCCCCGCTTTGGATGCGGCATAATTTGCCTGTCCCGCATTGCCATAAATACCGACAACCGAAGACATATTGATAATACGTCCGTATCTTTGTTTCAGCATCTGACGGGACACGTTCTGAATGCAATTAAATGTGCCCTTCAGATTAATATCAATGACTTTATCAAAATCTGTTTCTTTCATCCGCATCAGCAGGCCGTCTTTGACAATCCCGGCATTATTCACAAGAATATCCAGCCGGCCGTAGTGTTGGATGATATCGCCTGTCATCGCTTTTACGCTGTTATAATCCGAGACATCACAGCAAAAAACTTCTGCCCTGCCGCCGGCTGCCCGAATCTCTGACTGTACCTGCTTCGCCGCTTGTTCGGAATGACTGTAATTGATGATGACCACCGCTCCCTGAGCAGCCATCTCCCTGGCAATGCCTGCGCCGATTCCCCTGCCGCCGCCGGTTATAAGAGCTATTTTATTCTTTAACATTTCAACGCCTCCAACTTTTCCAGATCTTTGATGGTCTCTATTGTTATACATGGAATTTTACGGTTGATTCGTTTTGCAAATCCGGCCAATGTTTTTCCCGGTCCGATCTCTACAAAAATTTCCACACCCATGTCCATCATCACTTTCATATCCTGCTGCCACCGGACAGATTCGGAAATCTGACGAACAAGCAGTGGAGCTATCATTCCTTTATCTCTGATAAGCTCTGCGGTCGTATTGGATACATAAGGAATATCCGAGTCCAACCAACAAACGCGCTCAAGCTCCGGTGCCAGGCGTTCTCCGGCCCTTTTCAACATGGATGAATGAAAAGGACCGCTCACATTCAGCACGGCTACCCGTTTGGCTCCAGCGCCTTTCATAGCCTCGCCCGCCAGATATACCGCTTCCGCCTCCCCGGAGATTACCGTCTGTCCCGGACAATTATCATTGGCAATTTCTACAATTCCCCGGGTGTCAGCACATATTTTTTCAATGGTTTCCACATCCAATCCAAGTACGGCCGCCATAGCACCGCCTGCCGGAACCGCTTCCTGCATATACTGTCCCCGCTTATCGATGACCCGAATGGCATCCTCCACTGAAATTTTTCCTGCCGCTGTTAACGCCGCATACTCTCCAAGACTTAACCCCGCCGTCACAATTGGAACGATTTCCATGGCTTCCACCGCTTTGAGCATAGCAAGCTCCGTGGTCAACAATCCAATCTGAGTATAACGGGTAATATCTAATTTATCATTTTCTTCAAAGCAAAGGCTTTTTACATCCATGTCCAGCCACTTACCAGCCTGATCATAAACTTCCCTGCTTATTGAAAAAGTCTCGTAAAAATCCTTTCCCATACCAATCTTCTGAGCACCCTGCCCCGGAAAAATCAATGCTGTCTTTTTCATTCTCTTTACTCCAAAATTAATTTGATATTCAAAATATATGTCTAAAAATAAAGCCGCCGCATTTGCAGCGTCCTCATTTTCTGTTTGCTTTTTCCTGCATTAATGTTACAGCTTCACTCATCATTTCCTCAATAATTTCTTTACATGGCTGACGTTTATTTACAAGTCCTGCAATCTGACCAGCCATGAAAGACCCTTCTTCCAGGTCTCCATCCACCACTGCCCGACGAAGAGAGCCCAGCGCCATCAATTCCAGTTCTTCTGCCGATGCGCCCTCTGCTTCCATTTTCAAATACTTCCGAGTCATCGGATTTCTGAGCTGACGCACCGGATGTCCCGTTGACCGTCCGGTAACCTGGGTATCAATATCCTTTGCCTTAGCTACTTTCTCCTTATAATTATCATGAATCCGGGTTTCATCTGCCAACAAAAAACGTGTCCCCACCTGAACGCCTTCAGCACCAAGCATAAAGGCAGCCGCCACACCACGGCCATCACCGATACCGCCTGCTGCCAGCACCGGAATATCCACGGCCTGAACGACCTGGGGCACTAATGCCATTGTCGTCTGCTCACCAATATGACCGCCGGATTCACAGCCTTCAGCGATCAGGGCATCCGCACCATATTTGGCCATACGTCTGGCAAGTCCCACAGAAGCCACCACAGGAATGATCTTAATTCCGGCTTCTTTCCATAAAGGAAAATACTTCTCAGGATTACCGGCCCCAGTGGTCACTACCTGAACGCCCTCTTCTGCAACCATCCGGGCAATTGCTTCCGCTTCCGGATTCATCAGCATAACGTTCACACCGAAGGGCTGCTTTGTGAGGGCCTTTGTTTTTTGCACTTCTTCCCGAATATATTCACAAGGCGCACCGCCGGAGGCGATAATTCCAAGGCCACCCGAATTGGAAACCGCTGCTGCCAGCGTATGCTCTGCCACCCAGGCCATGCCTCCCTGGAAAATCGGATATTCAATATGCAATAGCTCTGTAATTGCTGTTTTCATCTTAATCCTCAACACCCTGTGCTTTTAAATAATCCATAATATCCTGAACCGTTGAAATATTAGAAGCATCATCCTCTTCAATCTTTACATCAAAGGTATCTTCCAATGCCATAATAAGCTCGACAAAATCCAAAGAGTCGGCTTCCAAATCCTTTGTCAGGGATGTTTCCGGCTGGATACTGCTTTCTTCAACGGATAACTGATCTGCAATGATTGTTCTAATTTTCTCTAACATAAATAATCTCCTCTGTCTTTTATTTTATTTGATATTTTAATATTTTGATAATCAAAGTATATCACTATATTTTCATTTGTCAACAAAAAAATAGGGAAACCTTATAAAAGATTTCCCTGATTTTTGCGAATATATTCAAGAAGCCCTTTGCAGCCTTCGCAGACATCCTGATAGGTCACATCAAAATTCCCCGTATACCAGGGATCCGCCACATCCTCCGGACGGCCCGCAAATTCAAGCAGCTTGTGAACCTTCTGCTCCGGATCACTGCCGAAAATCCGCAGCATGTTCCGTATATTCCAACTGTCCATGCCAATCAGATAATCGTAATAAGCATAATCCTTTTTTGTCACCTGTACCGCATGTTTCCCACGGCAACTGATACCTAACGGTTCCAAAATCCTTCGGGTTCCCGGATGGACCGGATTTCCGATTTCCTCCCGGCTCGTCGCCGCCGATGCGATCTCAAAAGAAGAACTTAAACCGGCCTTTTCCACCATATCTTTAAAAACAAACTCCGCCATCGGCGATCTGCAAATATTGCCGTGGCAGATGAATAATACTTTTATCATATATTTAAACTCCTTTGATTATAGGTTTTTCCTTGATTTTTCGACGTTTTTACAACATTTCATTTTCTTTGTTACTGGAATATCTCAGTATAATTTGGCATAAGTTTTCGCCCAAAAGTTGTAAAATTAGTTGTAAAACTATGTGTCATATACAACTTTACAACTCGCTATCACATACCTGTTTCATTTCTTTTTGAATATCCTCAAAATCCAAATGCGTATAAGTATTCAGTGTTACTCCAATATCGGAATGTCCCATTATTTTCTGCAGTGTTTTTGGATTCATTCCCGATTTCGCCATGTTGGAACAAAAGGTATGCCTGCATATATGTGGATGTGTCAAGTATAGGACAAAAAAAATTTTATTTTTTTCTGCCGAAGA
>ERZ1673746.312-NODE-312-length-62854-cov-10.980796_pt1 | contig 62854 bp, 49 predicted proteins | sample MGYA00580205_ERZ1673746 | MGnify/ENA primary metagenome ERZ1673746 (study PRJEB41218, sample SAMN15661771) | gut metagenome | host: Homo sapiens | place: Canada: London | collected 2015-08-20/2019-03-30 | study: EMG produced TPA metagenomics assembly of...
GTGTGCGTAGCACACGGGATTCCTGATTAAATGTTTTAATCAGGAATCAGTATCAAATCCGCCTGTCGGGAAATACTGTGACTATTCCCGTTTGATGGGAACAGTAAAACGACCGGAGGATACGGAGCCATGCAGGGCAAGGTGGAGATCTGCGGCGTGAACACGGCGCATCTGAAAACGCTGAAAAACGACGAAATGGTGGAGCTGCTGCGGCGCAGCCAGGCGGGGGATCAGGCGGCGCGCGAGCGCCTCATCGAGGGGAATCTCCGCCTCGTGCTGTCGGTCATCCAGCGCTTTCTCGGCCGCGGGGAGAACCCGGACGACCTGTTTCAGGTCGGCTGCGTCGGCCTTCTGAAGGCCATCGCCAATTTTGACGTGAATCTCAACGTCCGCTTCAGCACCTACGGCGTGCCGATGATCGCGGGCGAGATCCGCCGCTATCTGCGCGACAACAGCGCCATCCGCGTCAGCCGCTCCATGCGCGACACGGCCTACCGCGTGCTGCAGTGCCGCGAGGCCATGCAGGCCGAGCAGTCGCGCGAGCCGACGCTCGAGGAGGTGGCACAGCGGCTGGAGCTGCCGCTCGAGACCGTGAACACCGCCATGGACGCCATTTCTGCGCCTGTCTCGCTCTATGACCCGGTCTACACGGATGGCGGCGATCCGCTGACCGTTATGGATCAGGTGCGCGACACGAAAAATACCGATGAGCAGTGGGTCGAGCGCATCGCGCTGCGCGAGGCCATCTCCACGCTCGGCGAGCGGGAAAAACGCATTCTGGCCCTGCGGTTTTTCGACGGCCGGACGCAGATGGAGGTCGCCTCCGAGGTCGGCATCTCGCAGGCGCAGGTCTCCCGGCTGGAGAAGAATGCCATCCGTACACTTCGGAAAGCGATTTGTTAAGGTATATCCGGCCCCGCCGCCGCATAGAATGTGGCAGACGAAATGGGGCAGGTGATCCGATGGAAGACCGGTTTTCCTCGCTGCGCTGCCGCGAGGTCATCAATATCTGCGACGGCTGCAGGCTCGGCTGCGTGTCGGACGTGGTCATCGATCTGAAGTGCGGCCGCGTGGCCGCGCTCGTCGTGCCCGTGCCGTGCCGCCTGTTCGGCCTGCTCGGCCGCCGAGATGACTATGTTATCCCGTGGGAGCAGGTCCGCCGTGTCGGCGCGGACATTATTTTAATTGAGTCCGAGCTGGATAAGACCCGCTGTCCCCGCCGGAAGAAGGAATTTTTCTAAGGGACCTCTGAATAAATCGCCTGCGGTGGATGCCGGATCTTTTTCGTCAATCCATCGGTATGAAAAACTTGAAATACACAAAGTATTCCTGCGTTTTCCATACCTCGCCTTGCCAAAAAACCTCTCGCCATCCAATCTTGCCGATTTAATCAGAGGTTCCCTGAAAAAACAGACCGGTTTTTCGCAAAAAATGCTTGAAAACTGGAACTTCCTCCTGTATAATAGTACGGCGTGGGCAAAGGCCCGCAAATTCAGAACCCACACAGCCCGGGATGCTCCGTCCCAGTGCCGCCTCGGCGGTGGACGGGGAAGAGGAACGGACTGGAGGTCAAAACAAAAAAGGAGAAACACAAAATGGCAGTCGTATCCATGAAGAGTCTGCTCGAAGCAGGCGTCCACTTTGGTCATCAGACCAGACGCTGGAACCCCAAGATGGCTCCGTACATCTACACGGAGCGCAACGGCATCTATATCATCGATCTGCAGAAGACCGTCAAGAAGATCGAAGAGGCCTACAACTTCGTCCGTGATCTTGCCGCCAACGGCGAGAACATCCTGTTTGTCGGCACGAAGAAGCAGGCGCAGGACGCCATCAAGGAAGAGGCGGAGCGCGTCGATCAGTATTATGTCAACGCCCGCTGGCTCGGCGGCATGCTGACGAACTTCAAGACCATGCGCACCCGTATCGACCGTCTGGCTCAGCTGCGCAAGATGCAGGAGGACGGCACGTTCGCCATGCTCCCCAAGAAGGAAGTCATCAAGCACGAGGGCGAGATCGCCAAGCTCGAGAAGTATCTCGGCGGCGTGAAGAACATGAAGAAGCTCCCCGGCGCCCTGTTCATCGTTGACCCCCGCAAGGAGCGCAACGCCATCGCCGAGGCCCGCAAGCTGCACATCCCCATCGTCGCCATCGTCGATACGAACTGCGACCCGGACGAGATCGACTATGTCATCCCCGGCAACGATGACGCCATCCGCGCCATCCGCCTGATCGTCGCCACCATGGCCAACGCCGTGCAGGAAGGCCGTCAGGGCGAGGCCAACACCGAGGCCGCTCCGGCTGCCGAGGCTGCTGCCGAATAATCCCATCCGGTTCATTGGAAACCAGACGCCCGCCGCGTGCGGCGGGCGTTTTTTCGAAACAGAAGATACAGGAGGATATAACCATGGCATTTACTGCTGCTGATGTCAAGAAACTGCGTGAAATGACCAACGTCGGCATGATGGACTGCAAGAAGGCGCTGTCCGAGAATGACGGCGATATGGACAAGGCCATTGAGTGGCTGCGCGAAAAGGGCCTGGCGAAGGCCGCCAAGAAGTCCAGCCGCATCGCTGCCGAGGGCATGGCTTACGCCACCGTCGAGAACGGCGTCGGCGTCGTCGTCGAGGTCAATGCCGAGACCGACTTCGCTTCCAAGACCCCGCTGTTCGTCGATTTCGTCAAGGATATCGCCAAGGTCGTCGCTGCGGACGCTCCCGCAGACATCGAGGCCCTGAAGAACTGCAAGTACCCCGGCTCCGAGCTGACCGTCGGCGAGATGATCCCCGAGAAGGTCATGGTCATCGGCGAGAACATCCAGATCCGCCGCTTTGCCCGCTTCCCGGAGAACTTCAGCGTCGCTTACGTCCATGCGGGCGGCAAGATCGGCGTCCTCGTCAACCTCGAGGTCTCCGGCGGCATCGACGCGACCGTGATCGGCAAGGATATCGCCATGCAGATCGCCGCTCTGAACCCGCGCTTCTGGGATAAGAGCCAGGTCAGCGAAGACGTGCTCGCAGAAGAGAAGAAGATCCTCGTCGCCCAGATGGACAACGACGAGAAGATGGCCTCCAAGCCCCTGCAGGTCAAGGAGAAGATCGCCGCCGGCAAGATGAACAAGTTCTTCGAGGAGAACTGCCTCCTGCAGCAGGCGTTCGTCAAGGATGGCAGCGTCACGGTCGAGCAGTATATGAACAGCGCTGCCAAGGCGCTGGGCGGCTCCGTGAAGTTTGTCGACGCCGTTCGCTTTGAGAAGGGCGAGGGCATCGAAAAGAAGGTCGACGATTTCGCCGCTGAAGTCGCCGCCGCTGCCGGTCTGGCAAAGTAATTCAAGATCGCACAGCTTATCCCGCCGGGTCTCCCGGCGGGATTCAGCTTGTCAAAAAAGTCCCTTTGGACTTCTTCGCCAAGCTGCTTCCAGAATTGCAAAATCAAATTTTGCAGCATGATTTTGCAATTCTGCCGCTGCGGCGGGTTATTTGACGCGAAAGGACACCCTGACGGTTTCCTTTCACACTTTTCTTCCCTCCGAAATTTTCGGCTGGGCAGGTTTTTTTGACAGTCTGCATCCCGCCGGGTCTCCTGGCGGGATTTTTCTATTTTGTAGGGGAGCGGCATGCCGCTCCCGGCGGTACGCTGCCGACCCGAACAGACTATCGTTAAAATGGAAATGGCCCCAGATTTGTCATTGCGAGGGCGCTTTGCGCCCGTGGCAATCTCGAGAAGGCACTGGCGATTCGCACAGGCCACCGTTAAAATGGTATGCACCGATTGCGTCTGTAGCGGCGCTCAGCGAGCGCCGTGGGCAGTTGCAAATATGGAGGCATTCCCGGCGAATGTGCAATGCCTCCAAGTTTGTCATTGCGAGGCCCCGAAGGGGCCGTGGCAATCTCGGGAAGGCAGTTTCGTTTTCGCCGATGGCTTTCCTGCGATCCGGCTATGACCTGCGAGATTGCACCCCAAGGGCACTTCCTTGCGCTTCGCGCTCAGGGCGCCACGTCGGCCTGCGGCCTCCTCGCAATGACAAACTTGGGGGCCTCGCACCGCTGAATTGCTGCTGTACTACCTGCAACTGCCTTAGGCGCTCAGGGAGCGCCGCTGCAGCCGAGCCGTCCAAATATCCGGGTATGCATCCCCGGAAATGCGGGAAAGCTGTCGCTGTGGGATGGTTCACAAAACGTTCAAAAAAAACTTCCGTTTGGGTATTGACAAAGTTGCGTTTGGGGGGTATAGTTAGCTTAGCACTCAGGGGTACGGAGTGCTAAAGGAAAACAAGGAGGTCAAAGCCATGGAGCTTTCGGAGCGCAAACAGAAGATCCTGAAGGCCATTGTCGACCTCTACATCCGCAGCGCAGAGCCGGTCGGCTCCAAGACGATCGCCGCGCTGCCGGACATGAACTTCTCCTCTGCGACCATCCGCAACGAAATGGCCGAGCTGACGACGCTCGGCTTTCTGGAGCAGCCGCACACGTCGGCCGGGCGCATCCCGAGCCCCGCGGGCTACCGCTTCTACATCGACCGTCTGATGCAGGATTACCGCCTCTCCGTCGACGAGACGCAGAGCATCAATCAGGCCATGGAATCGCGTATGCAGGAGCTGGACAAGGCCATGAGCCAGGTCGGCAAGCTCGTCTCCAAGCTGACGAACCTCCCGGCCTATACCATGACGGCTCCGGCCGGGGAAGTGACTGTCCGCCATTTCGAGATCATCCTCGCGGACGCCGGGAGCTTCATTCTCGTGGTCATGACGTCCGATGAAAACGTCAAGAACCGCCTCATCAAGCTGCCGCTGCATGTGACGGAGCAGGACCTCAAGCTCCTGTCCGCCGTGCTCAATGCGAGCCTCACCGGGCTTCCCGCCTCCGGCTTCACGCCAGAGGTCATGAACCGCGTGACGCGCAGCGCAGGCGCCGCAGCGAGCCTCGTGCCCGTCATCGTCGATTTTACGACGCATGTGCTCGAGGAGGCTCATCGCTCGGAAATTTACCTTACCGGGCAGAACCGCCTGCTGGGCCAGCCGGAATATCAGGACCTGACCAAGGCACAGGAGGTGCTCGGCGCACTGGATGAAGACACGCTCTCCAACCTGCCCGCCCGGCTCGATCCGGACAGCCCCGTTCAGATCCTCGTCGGCCCGGAAAACGTTGCGCAGGAGCTGAAGGATACCTCCGTCGTCGTGACGCGCTTTGACATCGGCGACGGCATGCAGGGCATGATCGGTGTGGTCGGCCCGCAGCGCATGGATTACGCACAGATCACCGCACGATTAAGCTACTTTGCCGAAGGGCTTGGCCGGATGTTCGGCAAGCCGGAGCTGCCCGCGGCCCCAAAGCCGGAGGTGCATGAGGCAAAGGAGGAGGAATAAATTTTGGCAAAGAAACACGAAGAACCCGAAAAGAACGAGAAGGAGCCTGCCGCTCCGGAGGCCGCCAAGCAGGCGGAAGCGCCGAAGCAGCCGGAAGGCTCCAAGCAAAAGGCCGAGTCCAAACAGCCCGATGCGCTGGAGCAGGCCAAGGCCGCGCAGGCGCAGGAGCACGATCAGTTTCTGCGGCTGGCTGCAGAATATGACAACTTCCGCAAGCGCACGCAGCGCGAAAAGGACGGCATCTATCAGGATGCCGTTGCCGATACGGTGAAGAAGTTCCTTCCCGTCTATGATAACCTCGAGCGGGCCCTGCATCACGAGACCGCAGACGAGGCCTATAAAAAGGGCGTGGAGATGACCCTGACAGAGCTTGTCAAGATCCTCGACGCGCTGGGTGTCAAGCCCTTCGGCGAAGCGGGCGAGACCTTCGATCCGCAGCGCCACAATGCCGTGATGCACATCGAGGACGAGAGCCTCGGGGAAAACGTCATCGCAGAGGTTTTCCAGACCGGCTTTGCCCACGGCGATAAGGTCATCCGCTTCGCCATGGTGAAGGTCGCAAATTAAATCAGTGAGTTACTTCTTTGGGAGGATTTGAATTATGGGAAAAATTATTGGTATTGATCTTGGCACGACGAATTCCTGTGTCGCCGTGATGGAAGGCGGCGAGCCCGTCGTTATCGCGAATGCCGAAGGCAATCGCACCACTCCGTCCGTTGTTGCATTCTCGAAGACCGGTGAGCGTATGGTCGGTCAGGTCGCAAAGCGTCAGGCCGTTACGAACGCAGACCGCACGATCTCCTCGATCAAGCGCCACATGGGCACCGACTATAAGGTCGACATCGACGGCAAGAAGTACACCCCGCAGGAGATCTCCGCTATGATCCTGCGCAAGCTGAAGGCGGACGCTGAGGCTTACCTGGGCCAGCCCGTGACCGAAGCGGTCATCACCGTCCCGGCTTACTTCAACGACGCCCAGCGTCAGGCCACGAAGGACGCAGGCAAGATCGCCGGCCTGGATGTCAAGCGTATCATCAACGAGCCGACGGCCGCTGCACTGGCCTACGGTGTCGATAAGGAATCCTCGCAGAAGATCATGGTCTATGATCTGGGCGGCGGCACGTTCGATGTCTCCATTCTGGACATCGGCGACGGTGTCATCGAGGTCCTTGCCACGAACGGCAACACCCACCTCGGCGGCGATGATTTCGATCAGTGCATCATCGATTACCTTGTTGCCGAGTTCAAGAAGGCCGAGGGCATCGACCTCTCCGGCGATAAGGTCGCCATGCAGCGCCTGAAGGAAGCTGCCGAGAAGGCGAAGATCGAGCTGTCCGGCGTGACGAGCTCCACCATCAACCTGCCGTATATCACGGCGGACGCCACCGGCCCGAAGCATCTGGATGTCACGCTGACGCGCGCAAAGTTCAATGAGCTGACGGCCCACCTCGTGCAGGATACGCTGAAGCCCGTCCGTCAGGCTATGGCAGATGCCGGTCTGAAGGCAAGCGACCTGAGCAAGGTCCTGCTCGTCGGCGGCTCGAGCCGTATCCCGGCCGTGCAGGAGGCTGTCAAGAGCATCACCGGCAAGGAAGGCTTCAAGGGCATCAACCCCGATGAGTGCGTGGCTGTCGGCGCGGCCATCCAGGGCGGCGTCCTCGGCGGCGACGTCAAGGGCATGGTCCTTCTGGATGTCACCCCGCTGTCCCTCGGCATCGAGACCATGGGCGGCGTGTTCACCCGCCTGATCGATCGCAACACCACCATCCCGACGCATAAGAGCCAGATCTTCTCCACCGCTGCGGACGGCCAGACCTCCGTTGAGGTCCATGTCCTGCAGGGCGAGCGTGAAATGGCTGCCTACAACAAGACGCTGGGCAAGTTCCAGCTCACCGGCATCGCTCCGGCGCCCCGCGGCGTGCCGCAGATCGAGGTCAGCTTCGACATCGATGCCTACGGCATCGTGAATGTCTCCGCAAAGGACCTCGGCACCGGCAAGGAGCAGAACATCACCATCACCGCTTCCTCCAACCTCTCCAAGGAGGACATCGACAAGGCCGTCAAGGAGGCCGAGCAGTTCGCCGCTGAGGATAAGAAGCACAAGGATGAGGTCGATACCCACAACGCAGCCGATCAGGTCATCTACCAGACGGAGAAGACCCTGAACGAGCTTGGCGACAAGGTCTCCGAGTCCGAGAAGGCGCCCGTGCAGGCCGCTCTCGAGGACCTGAAGACGAAGAACAAGGGCAATGACATCGAGGCCATCAAGGCCGCGACCGATGCCGTGCAGAAGGCGTTCTACGCCATCTCCGAGAAGCTGTATCAGCAGGCCGCCCCGCAGCAGGGCGAGGCCAATAACGGCGGTGCAGCGAACAACGGCGGCCATGACGATGGCGTAGTCGATGCGGACTACGAGGAAGTCAAGGATTAAGGACGAATGTATGCGGCAGGCGGCGGCTTCGGCCACCGCCTGCCCTGCGTCGGCCGCCCGAAAGGGTATCAGGAGAGGTGAGCAGCATGGCAAATGAGAACAAGCGAGATTATTATGAGGTCCTTGGCCTCAAGAAAGATGCGACGGACGCCGATATCAAGCGCGCCTACCGCAAGCTTGCCGCGCAGTATCATCCGGACGTGAACCACGATCCGGGCGCGGAAGAAAAATTCAAGGAGATCAACGAGGCCAACGAGGTGCTCTCCGATCCGGATAAGCGCGCGCGCTACGATCAGTACGGCTTCGCGGGTGTCGACCCGAATTTCAACCCGAATGCGGGCGGCAGCCCGTTCGGCGGGGCAGGATTCGGCGATTTCGGCGACCTCGGCGATATTTTCGGCAGCTTTTTCGGCGGCGGCCGCAGCACGCGCCGCAGCGCCAGCGCCCCCATGCAGGGCGACGACATCGGCGCGCGCGTTGAGCTGACGTTTGAAGAGGCGGCCTTCGGTGCGGAGAAGGAGGTCACGGTCTCTCGCGTGGAGGACTGCGACCAGTGCCACGGCAGCGGCGCAGCTCCCGGCACGAGCGCCGAGACCTGCCCGCGCTGTAAGGGCACGGGCTCCGTGCGCACGCAGCAGAATTTCATGGGCATGACCATGCAGTCCACGGCGGCCTGTCCGGATTGCCGCGGCACCGGCAGGATCATCCGCACCCCGTGCAGCCGCTGCAAGGGCAAGGGCAAGGTGCGCCGCAGCCACAAGCTGATGGTGAAGTTCCCGGCCGGCATCGACGACGGCCAGACGCTGCGCGTGCGCGGCGAGGGAAACACCGGCCTCAACGGCGGCCCGAACGGCGACCTGATGGTCACGGTCAGCGTCCGCAGCCACCCGCTGTTCACACGGCAGGGGCAGGACGTCTACTGCGAGATGCCCATCACGTTCACGCAGGCAGCCTGCGGAGCGGAGGTCGAGGTGCCGACGCTCGACGGCAAGGTCCGCTATACGATCGGCGAGGGCACGCAGACCGGCACGACGTTCCGTCTGAAGGGCAAGGGCATCCCTTATGTCAACGGGCGCAGCCGCGGCGACCAATATGTCACCGTCGTCGTGGAGACGCCGACCCGCCTGACGCGCGAGCAGAAGGACCTGCTGCGCAAGTTCGAGGAGGCGACTTCCGAAAGCGCACAGCCAAAACGAAAGAAGTTTTTTGAGAAGCTGCGCGACGCCTTCGACAAGTAATAATGAAAGATAATAATCAGCGGCCGTCGTGAGGCGGCCGCTTTTTCCGGGAGAAGATCGATGACCCTGAACGGCAGAAGCATCCCGATCCCTGACCCGTGGTCCGGAAACGCGGTTTGACCGAATCACGACAGAAAGGATCGATCTTTGAATTTGAATAACCCGTTTGCTTCCATGCGGGCCAGTGACTGGGCGCTCTGGCTCGGTTCGCTGGCCGTTGTGGCCGTGTCCAACTTTCTCGGCGGCGACGTCGACCCGCTGACGCTGATCGCCGCCCTGACCGGCGTGACTGCCCTGATGCTCGCGGCCAAGGGGCAGGTCTTCGCGCAGTATCTCATGATCGTGTTCTGCCTGCTCTACGGCGCCATCTCCTGCCGCTTTCGCTACTGGGGCGAGATGCTCACCTATCTTGGCATGAGCCTGCCGATGGCGGTCTGGTCCGCCGTGACGTGGCGGCGCAACACGGCGCACGAGGCGGGCAGCGCCGTGGCCATCCGCCGCCTGACCGGCCGCGACCTGGCCCTGCTCGTGCTGGCCACCGCTGCGGTGACAGCGCTGTTCGGCTGGCTGCTGGCGGCGCTCGATACGCCGAACCTCGGCTTCAGCATTCTGTCCGTCGCCACGAGCTTTCTCGCGGCCGCCCTGACCATGCTCCGCTCGTCGTATTATGGCCTCGGCTACGCGGCGAACGACATCGTGCTCGTCGTGCTGTGGGTGCTGGCCTCGTGCGAGGACCCAGCCTATATCCCCGTGGCGGTGAATTTCGGCATTTTCCTGTTCCATGACTTCTATGGCTTCCTCAGCTGGAAAAAGCGCGAGCGCCATATGGCCCAAACTGCATAAAAACCGGCGCGCTGCGGGTCCCGCAGCGCGCCATTTTTTTAGATCCTCTTGCACTTGCCGACCACATCGGGTAATATGATGGTGTGTCAGTGATTTGTAAGAAAGAGCCTGACTGACGCGGATCATGAGATGGAAAGGAGAAAGACGTATGCACTTCTACAGGATCGTCAGACTGCTGTATCATTTCCCGGAGCGCGCGATCTGAGGCTCCGGATCGGAGGAAACGGAGTCCCGGATATGGAGGAACCACAATCAGGGAGGACACGTTTCAAATGAAAAAAACTCTTTCGCTTTTAGACAAAAACAAAAGGTTTTTCCTGCTGACATTGCTCGTCAGCATCGTTTACTCTGCGATCAGCGTCGCGATCCCCACGATCTCCGGTCGGCTGATCACCTCCGTTGTCGCGGATTCCGCCAATCGCACGAGACTGCTCTGCATCTTTCTGCTCATCAGCCTCTTTCAGCTCTGCTTTGCCGAATTGGATGAGTACATGGGCAATACGCTCAAAATAAGGCAGAAGAAGCAGATGCGCCGGAATGCGTTTCATGCCTTCTCCGCGCAGGACAGCGCCAAACGCGAGGATATCTCCGCCTTTGTGTCGTTTGTGAACAACGATATCCCGAGCGTGGCGGAGCAGTATGTTCTGGGCACCATTGACATGATAAAATGCATGAGCATTCTGGCGTTTTCCGCGCTGTCGCTGCTCTATATTCACTGGGTGCTGGCTCTTGTCATCGTGGGCGTGAGCCTGCTGATCGTCGCTCTTCCCAATACGATGCGAAAAAGAGGCGGAGCGGCCAGAAAGCGCTATTCCGGTGCGCTGGCAAACTACAATACGACGCTGCGATCGATCCTGGACGGCCTGCGGCTTGTGAAGGCCTACCGCTGCCGGAAATATGCGGCGGAGTCCGTCGATTCCGCCGACGACGGCATTGCACGCAGCGAAATGACCTTGCTGAAATATCAGCTGGTCACGCAGGGAATCACGACCGCGCTGCAGGTGGCAAAAACAGTCCTGATCCTGCTGATCGGCCTCTATCTGATCTCCAAAAAGGAGATCGATGTCGGCAGCCTTGTCGCGGTGATCCAGCTGGCAGAGGTGATCAGCGCCCCGATCGAGGTTCTGGCGTACCTGCGGCATGGGCGGAATGAGGTTCTGCCGATCCTTGCACAGTATCAGAGCATGATCGGGCGGAAACCGGAAGGGGACGACCGCCGGACGGCGTGCGCCGGGGCGTTGGAGCAGCTGGCCGTTGACCATCTTTCTTACCGCGCAGAGGAACTCGCCATTCTGAAGGACGTCTGCGCCCGCTTTACGGCCGGGCGGAAGTATCTGATCACCGGAGAGAGCGGAAGCGGAAAATCCACCCTGCTCCGGCTGATCGCGCAGATCGGCGATCTTCAGTATGGCGGGAGAATCCTCTATAACGGGCACGAAATCAGAACGATCCCATACGGCGCATATTATGAAAGTATTTGCCCCGTCTTTCAAGAGCCCTATCTCTTCTACGCAACGCTGGAGGACAACATCTGCGTCGGCCGCCCGATCCCGCGGGATATCTATCTGGATGTGATCCGGAAGCTGAATCTGGAGTATCTGCTGGACCGGTATCACGGTCAGGAGCTGACGCCGGAGAGAATGGAGACGCTGTCCGGCGGAGAACGGCAGCGCGTGGCGCTGGCGCGGGCGATGGTCGGACGGCCCTCTGTCTACCTGCTGGATGAGGTGACCTCCGCACTGGATCAGGCGAATGCCGAGCTGGTGGAGCGGCTGCTATTGGAGGAGCCTTCGATGGTCCTTCACATCTGCCACAAGCCGAACCCCGCACTGCGGGACCGGTACGACGGGATATACGAATTATCCGACGGCGTATTGACTCCGGTGAACCCATAATAAAAGAAAGTGCAGCCACCGACATAGCCGATGGCTGCACTTGACTGTTATCAGCCCTTTGCGGCGGCGAAGCCCGCCTCGAGGTCGGCGATGAGGTCATCGGCATGCTCCGTGCCGATGGACAGGCGGATGGTGTTCGGGCGGATGCCCTGATCGAGCAGCTCCTCCGGCGTGAGCTGGGAATGCGTCGTCGTGGCCGGGTGGATGACGAGGCTCTTGACGTCCGCGACGTTGGCCAGCAGGGAGAAGATCTGCAGGTGGTCGATGAAGCGGTGCGCCTCGGCCTCGCCGCCCGCGATCTCAAAGGTGAAGATGGAGCCGCCGCCGTTCGGGAAGTACTTCTGATACAGCGCGTGGTCCGGATGGTCCGGCAGCGACGGATGGTTGACGCGCGCGACCTGCGGGTGCGCCGCCAGCCACGAGACGATTCTCTTCGTGTTCTCCGCATGGCGGTCGAGGCGCAGCGAGAGCGTCTCGATGCCCTGCAGCAGCAGGAAGGCGTTGAACGGGGAGATGGTCGCGCCGGTGTCGCGCAGGAGAATGGCGCGGACGTAGGTCACAAAGGCTGCCTTGCCCGCGGCCTGCACGAACGAGATGCCGTGATAGCTGGGGTTCGGTGCAGCAAGCTGCGGATAGCTGCCGCTGGCCGCCCAGTCGAACGTACCGGCGTCGACGATGATGCCGCCGAGCGTCGTGCCGTGGCCGCCGAGGAACTTCGTGGCGGAGTGGACGACGATGTCCGCGCCGAGCGGGATGACCTTGACCCAGTAGGGCGTGCCGAACGTGTTGTCGATGACGAGCGGCAGGCCGTGGCGGTGGGCGACGGCGGCAATGGCCTCGATGTTCGGAATATCGCAGTTCGGGTTGCCCAGCGTCTCAAGATAGACGGCGCGGGTGTTCGGCTGGATGGCCGCCTCGACCGCTGCGGCGTCGTGCGCGTCCACGAACGTCGCCGTGATGCCGTACTGCGGCAGCGTGTGTGCCAGCAGGTTATAGGTGCCGCCGTAGATCGTCTTCTGCGCGACAATGTGGTCGCCCTGCCGCGCAAGCGCCTGAATGGTATAGGTGACGGCCGCTGCGCCGGAGGCAGTGGCCAGAGCGGCCACGCCGCCCTCAAGGGCCGCCACGCGCTGCTCGAGCACGTCCTGCGTGGAGTTCGTCAGGCGGCCGTAGATGTTGCCCGCGTCCGTCAGGCCGAAGCGGGCCGCAGCCTGCGCGCAGTCGCGGAACACATAGGATGTCGTCTGGTAGATGGGCACGGCGCGCGCGCCGGTGGCGGGATCGGGCTGCTCCTGTCCGACGTGAAGCTGCAGGGTCTCAAAATGATAGCTCATGGGGATGTCTCCTTTGTGATTCTTTCAGATCGTATGGACGGGATTTTTCCGTCCGCCGGTATTCCGGCAACAAAAAAGCCGGGGCTGAAAACAGCTCCCGGTCAGAGAAACGGTCATGGAGTGCGGCTCCTCACTCACGGCATGCTCCGCGCATGGCAGCACGCCCGGCCAGTTCTTCTGCCCGGGAGCCCAGCATTCGTTCTGCTGCAAAGAACATTGCTGCCACCTCACTTCGTTTGATGGACGCATCATAGCACAAAAATCCGACTTTGTAAATAGGCATTATAGGAAAAGAGAGAAAAAGCAGGAAATGGGAAATGGAAAGTTAGCACAAGGCTGCCAGTCGGGCGTTGTAGGGGAGGGGCATGCCCCTCCCGGCGCAGCACGAGCGACTGATACAGACTGACGTTAAAATGGTACTGGCCCCCGAATTGTCATTGCGAGGAGGCCGGAGGCCGACGTGGCAATCTTGCGCAGGCAGCGGCAGCTCGTGTGGGGCATCGTCGAAAGCAACGGTTTCAAATTTCGACGCCGCGTGAAAAATGGAAAAATTTTTCTGAAAAATACTTTGAAATTTTATTATTATGTGCTATACTGCATTTGCAAGTGCTTCATGGAGTGCAGTTCCTTTTCATCCGCTCGAATGGGGAGGTGATGACGTGATGATGGAATGCGGAACCTGCACAGAATACTTCCTTTTCTAGTTATGTAAAAACTATTTATCTTTTATGTTTTAATTAAAGGGGGCTTACAATGAAGAGCAAATCTGCAAAAAGAGTACTATCTATCTTAATCATTTTCGCGCTTTCAGTTGCAACTGCTTCGCCCGCCATTGCGGTCGAACCCAACAATTCCCACGAGTCCGATATTCAAGTCTTTTCTGCGTTTGATCAGTTTGCTAATGTGTTCCCTGATGTTGATGACACTGTTGCGGCACAAAGCGCCGATCATGCTGCGCCCTCGACGCAAACGGGCGGCAGTGCGGATTATACCTATACGATCACGGTTGATCCGTTGACAAAGACTGGTACGGCCAGTGTTGATCTCGCACTGAACATTGGCGAACATGTGTATCCGCTGACTGTCAGCGGCGATGTCAAGAATGTTTCGATTCGGGAAGATATTGAGATGGTTACTGGTATTCTGTGTGGTTCGGTCGATATTGCAGGAAAGACCTATGCTGTGGATGGCTGTCTCCGTAAATTTTCCACGGATGAGCGAATCAATTTAGGCCTGTCTCTTGTGCCGCCGGATTACAATACCAATCCTGAGTCAAATCTGGTTTTGTTTGCGATAGGTACTTCTGTTATGACTGGAGATATTGCGGATGCTTACCGCGAGTATGCAACTGCTCTCGCAAACGGGGATGAAAGCTATACAGCGGCAGGAATGGAATCAAAGAATCCGGATCGCGTCACAACGGAGCCGTCCTATGAAACTAATGCAACTGGTTCGTTGACTTATCAGGCAAGTTCGTCTGGTTACACACGGGATGGCCTTTGCGGCTACACGGGAACGGGCGGACTTGGACAAAAAATGCGTGTTTACAAGGACAACGTTAATAAGAGGTTTGTTATTTTGCAAAACTCTTATTTGGGAAGATTCAGTGGCAGTTTATTCCCCAACGGCACATATGTAGCCACATATATTGCTGCGTACCAGGCGGGCGTCCGGCGCGTGGGACTTGACAGCGATGTTAGCTCAGTCACGGGTTGCTCCGGGCAATTTAACCAGTCTACCAGCAATGTTTGGAATTTGGTGAATAGTATCGTCTCTGTAGTTGCGTCCTATGCTGGATATAGCTATATTTATGAGGGCCTTCGAACTGCGCTCGGCGGTGTAAGCGGTAGTGCATCGGCAACATGGTATAGTGACTACGGGTGCTTACATGTTACCACGGATTATGCAAAACGCGTCAACTTTGATAATACACCCAGTGGGGTCAGCATTACAATCTTGGTGTATTCGGGAGTCACCGGAACATATGAGGCTTTTAGTGATCTGACGTACTTCGTGGATTGCGTTGAAAGCGGCTTCCTTGTTCGTACGACGACAGCAAGAGCAACCGTAACCATCAGTAACTAACTGATATATTTATTATTTAAGGAAGTTATATAATGCGGTATTTTATTTCAAAAATAAAGCTGTTGTTAGCAGTAATTCTTACATTGGCATTCCTTTGCTGCTTGTTTGGATGTTCCCGCAGTCCTGCCTCGGGCAGCACAGAATTGCTCGACAGCACGCAGCTTTATTTTATCGAACTGGGTCGGCTCGTTCCGGGCTTTGAGCAGCCGATGCTTGACAGTTTCCGGGAGGCAGCGGAAAAACTCGACGCCTGCGTCAAGGCGCATGATGCGTATTTTGCGGAGTATCCGGATGCAAAGGCGGCATTTGCGCTCATGGTGCAGCTCCCGGATGTTCTGGAGCAGAATCTGGGAGCTTCCGGGGAAGACGGCTACGATCTGCGTCAGCTTCCGCAGGATTGGTATTCCTGCGTGATCGATCTGTGGCGCTTTGTGTATCCGGGTGTTTACGGTGCAAAATACAGCACGAAAGCTCCGGATGATGCAGATCTGCTGAAGTGGCTCGCGGATGACGGCTTCTCCGATGGTTCGTCCCCCTGCCATTGGTGGCTGGACGGTTATCTGCTCGGCTCCCGCCAGCATGTGCAGTGGCCGACGGCGGTCGAATGGCCGTCGCATTGAGATGGAAAAAAGTCCGGCAGCGCCAAAGCGCTGCCGGATCATTTTATGCCACGAATTCGCCGGGGCTTTCCTGTTATCCGACCGGGTACTGCGAGATTGCACCCCAAGGGCACTTCCTCGCGCTTCGCGCGCAGGGCGCCACGTCGCTTCGCTCCCCGCAATGACAAATCGGGGGTCATTACCGTTTTAACGGGGGCCTGTACGAGTCGGCAGCGGTGCGCCGGGAGCGGCATGCCGCTCCCCTACAATAGCGGGTGCGGTCGGCGGAACTGCTTCAAAATTTGCAACTGCCAATGGCGCTCAGTGAGCGCCGCTACAGACGCAATTGGCTTGTGCGTTTTTGCCGGCAGCCTGTACGAATTGCAAGTGCCTGCCGTATTCCGATTGCGGATACTGCCGCCTGTGCGGCAACGCATGAGAAACAGACAAAATTACGGAAAATTCCTTTGTTTTTTTATTATGGCGTGCTATAATGAATCTGCAGAATAGGTCCACGTTATTCCTGCGGCCAATTATTGTTGACAATGTGAAAGGAGCGTACTTATGAAATTTGCTGCATGGCGCAAGGTTCTGTCCATTTTTCTTCTCGCGGTGTTCCTGTGTGCGGTCCCGTCTTTGCTGACAGCCTGTTCCCGCACGCCGGGATCAGACAGCACGGAGCTGGACTACGCTACCTCGCGGTATTTTCAGGCGCTGTACCGTATCGTAAATAAGACGTTCCATCCGGCCGTTTTGGAGGAATTCCATCAGATCGCGGATGCGCTTGCAAGCTGTGTTGCGGCACATGAGGATTATTTCACGGCCTATCCTGATGCAAAGGCGGCCTATGGACTCATGGTTCAAATCCCGGACATTCTGGAGCAGAATCTAGAGCCAAATGCGGATGGGAATTATGTGCTGCGCGAGCTTCCCGAGGAATGGCTTTTCTGTATTTTTGAGCTGTGGCACTATGTATATCCGGGCGTGTATGGCGCTGAGCATAGCACAGAGAACTGCACGGATGCTGTGCTGCTGAAATGGATCGCGGATGATGCATTCAACGGCGGCTGGTCTCCCTGCCACTGGTGGTTGGACTGTTATCTGACCGGTTCTCAATATCATGTGCAGTGGCCGACGGCGGTCGAATGGCCGTCGCATTGAGATGGAAAAAAGTCCGGCAGCGCCAAAGCGCTGCCGGATCATTTTATGCCACGAATTCGCCGGGGCTTTCCTGTTATCCGACCGGGTACTGCGAGATTGCACCCCAAGGGCACTTCCTCGCGCTTCGCGCTCAGGGCGCCACGTCGCTTCGCTCCTCGCAATGACACGTCAGGCGGTGCAGCGGTGCACCAGCGCCCTCCTGCCGTTGAATTATCCCGTACATGGCGCTCAGGGAGCGCCGCTACAGTCAAATCTGTAAGCACGCACGTTCGGCGATGCCCTGTCCATCTCGGCAGGCCCCTGCTGAGATTGCCACGTCGCTTCGCTCCCCGCAATGACAAATCGGGGGCCATTACCGTTTTAACGGGGGCCTGTACGAGTCGGCAGCGGTGCGCCGGGAGCGGCATGCCGCTCCCCTACAATAGCGGGTGCGGTCGGCGGAACTGCTTCAAAATTTGCAACTGCCAATGGCGCTCACTCCCCGTAAAGGGGACGCCGCATCCGTAAGGCGGCAAAGCCGCCAACGGCTGCGCAGGGAGCGCCGCTACAGACGCAATCGGTTTGTACGTTTTTGTCGGTAGCCCGTTTGAGTCGGCAGCGGTGCGCCGGGCCGGGCTGTCCCCACCCATACAACACCTTACGATACTACGGCGCCCTTATTTCACATACGCGGCGAGGAACTGCCGCGTGCGGTCGTTTTTTGGGTGGAGGAACAGCTCGTCCGGCGTGCCGGACTCTGCCACGACACCGCGCTCCAGAAAAATGACCTGATCTGACACATCGTGGGCGAACTGCAGCTCGTGCGTCACGACGATCATCGTCATGCGCCGCTCGGCGAGGCTGCGGATGACGCGCAGCACCTCGCCCGTCAGCTCCGGGTCCAGCGCGCTCGTCGGCTCGTCAAAGCACAGCACGTCCGGCTGCAGGGCCAGCGCCCGTGCGATGGCCACGCGCTGCTGCTGCCCGCCGGAGAGCTGGCCGGGATAGCGGTCCTGCTGGGCCAGCAGGCCGACCTGCCCGAGCAGGTGGGTGGCCTCGTCGTCGATGCGCTGCAGAATTTCGCGGCGGTTCGCGCGGTAGTCCGGGCGGCGCTTTGCCTGCAGGCGGCCGGCCAGCGTGACGTTTTCGCGCACGGTGTACTGCGGGAAAAGGTGAAAGGCCTGAAACACCAGCCCGAACGGCAGTCTGCCGCCGCGTTTTGCCGCGCGGATGCCGCCGTCAAACAGCGTCTCGCCCGCCACGCGGATGCACCCGGCATCCGGCTGCTCCAGCGCGTTCAGGCAGCGCAGCAGCGTTGTCTTGCCGCCGCCGGACGAGCCGAGGATGGCCAGCGTCTGGCCCTGCTCCAGCGAGAACGAGACGTCCTGCAGGACGGGCGTCCCGCCGAAGCGCTTTTCCAGATGCTCGACTTCCAGAATAGCCATGTCCGCCCCTCCTCTCAGGAAAAATACTGCAGCCGCTTTTCGATGCGGCCGAACAGCAGCGTCAGGATGCCGTTAAAGGCCAGATAGTACACGCCTGTGAAGAAGATCGGCCACAGCAGGCCGGAATAGCCGTGTGAGCCCTTCAGGAAGGCATAGCCGGAGTAGATGAGCTCCTGCATGGAGATGATGCGCGCAATGGACGTGTCCTTCACCAGTGTGATGACCTCGTTCGAGAGGGGCGGCACGATGCGCTTGACCATCTGCAGCAGGGTCACATGGAAAAACGTCTGCGGGCCGGTCAGGCCAAGCACCTGCGCGGCCTCCTGCTGGCCCTTTGGCACGCCCTCGATGCCGGCGCGGAAAATTTCGGAAAAATAGAAGGCATAATTCAGAATGAACGCGATGGCCGAGGCCAGAAAGCGCCCCGGCTCGCCGGGCATCCAGGGGCTTGCCCCCAGCAGCACGCCCGGAACATAGTACAGAATCAGCAGCTGCAGCATGAGCGGCGTGCCGCGGACGATCCAGACGAGCGTCCGCGTCAGCCATTTGAGCGGCTTGAAGCGGCTCATGGAGCAGAAGGACAGCAGCAGCCCGAGCGGGAGCGCGCCTGCCAGCGTGACGGCAAAGAGCTTGAGCGTCTGCAAAAAGCCGCCGTTCATGGCGCTGAGTACGGTTTTGATCATGACTGCTGCCTCCCTGCTGCGTTCCGTTATTTCTGCTCGATCAGCGCGGCCTGCACGCCGTACTGCTCGGCCAGCGCCTGCAGCGCGCCGCTTTCCCACTGCTGCCGGAAAAATTCGTTCAGCGCCGCCACGGCGTCAGAGCCCTTGCGGAAGCCGACGCCATACTGCTCGCCGGTCTCGGCGTTCAGCACCGGACCGATGGCCAGATCGGCGTAGTTCGTGCCCTCGCCGACCATTGCGCCCGCCATGAGCGAGTCGATGATGGCGGCGTCCGCCGTGCCGGACTTGACCTCCAGCAGGGCCGTGGCCTGATCGACGACATCCGTATACGTCAGGCCCTTTTCCTCGGCCTGCGCCATACCGGCCGAGCCGGATTCCACGGCGAAGCGCAGCCCGCTCAGCGAGTCGACCGTGTCGTAATCCGCGGCCTTGTCCGCCGGGAGAATGACGACCTGTGCGTTGTTGCAGTAGGCGTTCGAGCACGCCATGGAGGACGTGACTTCGTCCGTCAGCGTCATGCCGTTCCAGACGACGTCGATGGTCTTGCCGTCCAGCTCCATGACCTTGTTGTCCCACTCGATGGTCTGGAACTGAACCTCCACGCCGAGAGACTCGGCAAAGGCCTTTGCGAGATCGGCGTCAAAGCCGATCCAGCTGCCGTCGGCGTCCTGATAGTCCATCGGGGCGAAGTCGGTGATGCCGACGACGAGCGTGCCCTTCTGCTTGATGTAATCGAGATCGGAGCCGGTGGAGGCTTCCTTTTTCCCGCAGCCCATCAGCATGGCGGGGACGAGGGAGAGCGCAAGCGCGGAAGCGGCAAATCTGGAAAAACGGTTCATAATGAATTCCTCCAAGACGGCAGGCCGTGCCGAAAATTTATTGTGCTAATATGATAGCACATTAGTGTGATAAAACAATAGGAAATTTTCGTTTCGGCCGCGATTCGACGGAATGCACAAACGAAAGCGGGAAAAACGAAGTGAAAACAGGAAAAATGTCAGTATATGTTGTAGGGGAGGGGCATGCCCCTCCCGGCGTTATACTGCCGATTCGCACAGGCCACCGTCAAAACGGCGATGGCCTCCGACGGGATCTGTAGCGGTGTTCCCTGAGCGCCCAGTAGGGGACATTCAACCGCAGAAGTGCTCTGGTGCACCACTGCACCGCCCTGACGTGTCATTGCGAGGAGGCCGCAGGCCGACGTGGCAATCTCGGGAAGGCACTCACGATTTCGCCGATCGCTTTCCCACAATTCAGTCGGGTGCTGCGAGATTGCACCCCAAGGGCACTTCCTCGCGCTTCGCGCTCAGGGCGCCACGTCGCTTCGCTCCTCGCAATGACAAAAGGTGCTTGCCATTTTAACGGCGGCCAGTACGGGCTGTAGGTGCGCCGCCGGGAGCGGCATGCCGCTCCCCTACAACGCTCGCCCGGCGGCCTAACGATAACGTTCCGCTTTCTGTTTTCTATTTGCTCCGCGCCCTGTCCGCTTCTTGCATCGCTGCGCGCAGTGTGCTATAATATGGTATCCCAAAAATGGAGAGAATACCGGCATGCCGAATCTGATCGAGATCACCGAATTTTCCGCCACGGAGCTGGATGTCTACGCCCGCCTGTCCGAGGTGCAGCTCCGCAGCCGGCAGGACCCGTCGCAGGCCCTGTTCATCGCGGAGAGCCCCCTCGTCATCGGACGCGCGCTCGACGCGGGCTGTGTGCCCGTGTCCGCCCTGATGGACGGCAGCCACGTTTCCGCCGCCGCACGGGAAATTCTGACCCGGCTCGGTGCGGATGTGCCCGTTTTCACGGCGGAGGACGCCGTGCTCACGCAGCTGACGGGCTTTCATCTGACGCGCGGCATGCTGTGCGCCATGCGCCGCCCGGCTCTGCCGGAGGCTGGGGCCCTGTGCCGGGCTGCCCGGCGGGTCGTCGTGCTTGAAAACGTGATGAACCCGACGAATCTCGGCGCGATCTTCCGCTCCGCCGCCGCGCTCAATATGGACGCCGTTCTGCTGACGGAGGCCGGGAGCGACCCGCTCTACCGCCGCGCCGTCCGCGTGAGCATGGGCACGGTGTTCCAGATCCCGTGGACGTATCTCCCGGACGGGTGGCCGGAGCCCTCAATGGGCTGGCTGCGTGCGCAGGGCTTCCGCACGGTGGCCATGGCGCTGCGCGACGATTCCGTCCCCCTGAACGACCCGCGCCTGCTGGCGGAGGAGCGCCTTGCCATCGTCCTCGGCACGGAGGGCGACGGCCTTGCGCAGGCAACAATCGACGCCTGCGATTACACGGTCCGCATCCCCATGTCCCATGGGGTGGATTCTTTGAATGTGGCTGCGGCAAGCGCAGTCGCGTTTTACCAGCTTGGGCTGCAATAGCCCCGCATCGAAAAGGAGGTTTCCATGATGCAACAGTACGATAAGATGATTCTGGCCATCCTGCAGGGCGACGACTATCACGACGCCGTCCATTCGCTCAACGAGCACGGCTTTTATGCCACGGTGCTCAATTCGAGCGGCGGTTTCCTGAAAAAGCGCAGCGTCACGCTGATGATCGGGTTGGAGAGCGCCCGCCTGGACGAGGCGCTGGCCATCCTGAAGAAGCACGGCGAGCGCACGGAAATGCGCTATGAAGCGCCGGTGCTCTCGCCGAACATGCCGCCGATCCCGCTTTCCACCGCGCCGCTGGAGATCCCGACGCGCTGCGGCGGCGTTGTGCTGTTCGTGCTGGACGTCGCGCAGAGCGCGCGCTACTGAGCATGGAGCTTCGCTGCACGGCGGAGCGGGAGACGCGCCTGCTGTCGATCCTGCGGCGGGAGCTGCAGCTTTCGTCCACGCTCGTGCGGCGGCTGAAATACTGCGGCGCCTACACCGTCAACGGCGAGCCTGCCCACACGGACCGGCTCGTCCGCCCCGGCGACGTCGTGCGCGTGTGCCTCGACGAGCCGCGGCCGGACTACCCCGCAGAGGATGGGCCGCTTTCCATCCTCTATGAGGATGAGGCCCTGCTCGCGGTCGACAAGCCGCAGGGAATGCTCGTGCATCCGTCGTTTTCCCGCCAGACCGGCACGCTGGCCAACCGCCTGCTCGGCTATTATGACAGGACCGGGCAGGCCTGCGCCGTCCACCCGGTCAGCAGGCTCGACCGCGATACGTTCGGCGTGGTGCTGCTGGCAAAGAACGCCCACGCCCACGCTCTGCTCATCGCAGCGGAGAAGCACAAGACCTATCATGCCGCCGTGCGCGGTGTGCCGCAGCCGCCGGAGGGCATCGTCGACGTGCCCATCGCGCGCCTGTCGCCGGAGAGCCTGCTGCGCTGCGTGCGCGCAGACGGTCAGCCTGCCCGCTCGGCCTACCGGACCCTGCGGACGGAGCACGGCATCTCCCTGCTCGAGCTGCAGCCGCTAACCGGCCGGACGCACCAGCTGCGCGTGCACTGCGCGTGGCTTGGCTGCCCGATCCTCGGCGACCCGCAGTACGGCGGGGCGGAGTCCGGCGGGCCGGGACAGCAGCTTTGCGCCGTTTCCATCCGCTTCTTCCACCCGTTTTTGAAAAAATGGCTGGAAATCCGGTCGGAACAGGACGTTTCCCTTGATTTTCCCGCCAATCAGGTTGTATAATAAGCAATGAAATACGGGCGCTGGCCCGATCATACTGGAGGAACGATTCATGTTTGACCGTTTGATTGAAATTCTCAAGGCAAATCCGCGCAAGATTGTCTTTACCGAAGGGCCGGATGCCCGCATTCTCGAGGCTGCCGACCGCCTGAAGAAGGGCGGCTTCCTTACCCCGATCCTCATCGGCGCGCCCGAAGAGGTCAAGGCCGCAGCTGCCAAGGGCGGCTTCGACATCGAAGGTCTGGAGATCATCGATCCCGCGACCTATCCCGGCATGGATGAGATGGTCGAGAAGATGGTCACCCTGCGCAAGGGCAAGATGACTGCAGAGCAGTGCCGCGAGGCGCTGTCCAAGGGCAACTATTTCGGCACGATGCTCGTGAAGATGGGCTATGCGGACGCTCTGCTGGGCGGCGCGACCTATTCCACGGCTGACACCGTTCGTCCCGCCCTGCAGCTCGTCAAGACGAAGCCGGGCGCACATCTGGTCTCCTCCTGCTTCATCCTCGTCCGCGGCGAAGAGAAGCTGGCCATGGGCGACTGCGCCATCAACATCTCCTATGAAGACACGCTCGACAAGGAAGGCAACGTTGTTGTCTCCGCTGCCGACAAGCTCGCCGAGGTCGCCGTCGAGACCGCGCGCTGCGCGCAGACGTTCGGCATCGACCCGAAGGTTGCCATGCTGAGCTTCTCCACGAAGGGCTCCGGCAAGGGCGGCACGGTTCAGCTGTCCCGCGATGCCACGGCAAAGGCCAAGGAGCTTGCGCCGGATCTTGCCATCGACGGCGAGATGCAGTTTGACGCGGCCGTTTCCCCGGTCGTCGGCCAGCTGAAGTTCCCCGGCTCCAAGGTCGCGGGCTATGCCAATACCTTCATCTTCCCGTGCATCGAGGCCGGCAACATCGGCTATAAGATCGCCCAGCGTCTCGGCGGCTATGAGGCCTACGGCCCCATCCTGCTCGGCCTGAACGCCCCGATCAACGACCTCTCCCGCGGCTGCAACGCCGACGAGGTCTACAAGATGGCCATCATCACGGCCGCCCTTGTGTAATCCGACTGATCCTTCTTCCGGGCGGGGCATCCCGCCCGGAATTTTTCCGCACCGCCGATTTTGCTGCAAATTCGATGCGGGAATTCGCTAGAATGAACACGAAAGGCGGTTGATCTCATGAATCATACACCACAGAGAACACGAAGGAAAACCACAAAAAGGAAGCGGCAGCGCCGCAAACCACTGCGGGGCCGCTTTGCGCTCCTCGGCGCGGCGGTCCTGCTGGTGCTGTTCCTGCTGCGCTGCGGGGCGGACGAGCCGCAGCCGGGGTCCGCAGCGGCGGACGAAACGGCGGGGGAGACAACGGCGGAAACGCAGCCCGTCCCTGCGACGCAGGCGGCCGATCCGCCCTCAAAGGATGATCCGCTCCTGCTGCTCGTGAGCCGCGCGCAGCCGCTGGCGGAGGATTATGCACCGGAGCTGACGCAGCTGCACGACTGGCCCTATTCCATTGCTGCGATCGCCTATGAGCCGCTCAGGCAGATGCTGGCCGCCGGGCGGGCCGAGGGCCTCTCGTTCACGGTCGCCTCGGCCTACCGCTCCACGGACAGCCAGAGGCAGCTGTTTGACGAGGACGTCGAAGCCCGCGTCAGCGAGGGCATGACGGAGGACGAGGCCAGGGAGGAGACGGCCCGCTGGACGATGCCGCCCGGCTGCAGCGAGCACGAGACCGGCCTTGCCGTCGACATCGTTGCGACGGACAATCAGCGCCTCGACGACACGCAGGAGCAGACGCCGGAGACGATCTGGCTGCATGAAAACTGCTGGCGCTTCGGCTTCATCCTTCGCTATCCCGCGGGGAAGGAGGACGTGACCGGCATCGACTATGAGTCGTGGCACTATCGCTACGTCGGCATCGAGGCCGCGCGCTACCTCACGGAGCAGCAGCTGACCTTGGATGAATTTTGGGCTTCCTGAAGGGAGAAACAGACATGATCCGACATATCGTATTCTGGAAATTCCGCCCGGATGCCGATCCGGAGCCGTTCCTGCAGGCGCTCTCTGCACTGCCGGAGCAGATCGACTGGATCCGCGGCATGCATGTGGCGCGCAGCGCAGCCCCGAACGCCGCGTGGGACGCCGCGCTCGAGGTGGACTTTGACACGCTGGAGGACGTGGCGCGCTATCGCGACGACCCGCGCCACAAGAAGGTCTCCGCCCTGTGCAAGTCCATCCGCACCGACCGCGTCAGCATCGATATCCCGCTGTGAGCGGGTGGTGGGTCTACATCCTGCGCTGCGGTGACGGCACGCTCTACACCGGCATGACCGATGACCCGGAGCGCCGCCTCGCCGCGCACCGCAGCGGGCACGGTGCAAAGTATACGCGCGGCCGCGGCCCGCTGGAGCTGGTCTACAGCGAGGCCTGTGGGACCCGCGGGGACGCCCTGCGCCGCGAGGCGGCCATCAAGCGCCTGCCGCGCGCGAAAAAGCTGCGGCTGATCAAAGAAGTCCTGTGACTGGAAACGTCACAGGACTTTTTCGTTTTCGACTGTAGGGGAGCGGACAGCCGGGCCCGGCGGCGCACCGGCGCAAGAAACAGGCTGTCAGCAAAACGAGGAACGCCAAAGGTTTGTCACTGCGAGGAGCGAAGCAACGTGGCAATCTCGGGAAGGCACTGCCGATTTGGAAAGGCTATCGTTAAAATGGCACGCGCCAATTGCGTCTGTAGCGGCGGTCAGTGACCGCCTTGCAGGCTGCAGGTTTCGTGACACGATCGCCGACCGCACACGCCAATGTAGCGGCGTTCCCTGAGCGCCCAGTAGGGGAGCATTCAAGCGCGCAAGTGCTCTGGTGCACCGCTGCACCCGCCTGACGTGTCATTCCGAGGAGCGAAGCGACGTGGGAATCTCGCAGTACCCGGCTGGATGACAGGAAAGCCGCGGCGAAATCGTAACTGCCTGCACGAGATTGCCACGTCGCTTCGCTCCTCGCAATGACAAATCTGGGAACCTGCATGGCCGGCGGAACTGCTTCAAAATTTGCAACTGCCAATGGCGCTCAGGGAGCGCCGCTACAGACGCAATTGGTTTTTACCGTTTTAACGGCAGCTTGTACGGATCGTTCGTGCAGCGCCGGGCCCGGCTGTCCGCTCCCCTACAACGCACGGCAGGGCACGGCAGGCGGCCTCGCAGAGCTTTCCGCCGATCTATTCAGCGCAGCGGCTCCTCATAGCCCGCGAGCTTGCGGCCCATGAGCACACCCATGGCGGAGGCCATCATCAGGCCGCGCGTCCAGCCGGACGAATCGCCGAGGCAGTACAGGTGCGCCACGTTTGTCTTGAGGTCCGGGGTCATCTTGACCTTGTTGCTGTAGAACTTCAGCTCCGGGGAGTACAGCAGCGTCTCATAGCTGGCAAAGCCCGGCACGACCTGATCCATGGCCTGAATGAAGCCGATGATGTTGATCATGGCGCGGTAGGGCATACCGGCGGTGATGTCGCCCGCGACGGCGTCCGGCAGTGTCGGGCGCACGTTCGAAAACGCCAGCTCCTTCGGCCAGGTGCGCTTGCCGTCGAGAATGTCGCCGAAGCGCTGCACGAGGATGTGGCCGTCGGCCAGCATGTTCGTCAGCTCGCCGACCTTCTGGGCGTAGGCGATGGGCTGGTTAAACGGGTAGGTGAAGTTGTGCGAGCACAGGATGGACAGGTTCGTGTTGTCGGACTTCAGGTCCTTGTAGCTGTGGCCGTTTACGACGGCGAGGTTCTTGTCATAGTTCTCCTGGCTGACAAAGCCACCGGGATTCTGGCAGAATGTGCGGACCTTGTTCTTGAACGGCTGCGGATAGCCGACGAGCTTGGACTCGTAGAGGACGCTGTTGACCTCCTCCATGACCTCGTTGCGGACCTCGACGCGCACGCCGATGTCCACGGTGCCCGGCTGGTGGGCGATGTCATACTTCGCGCACAGGGATTCCAGCCATTCCGCGCCGCGGCGGCCTGCCGCAATGACGACGTCGTCGGCATAGATCGTCTCGCGCGTGCCGCCGCGCGTCGGCTCCACGATGACGCCCTTGCACAGCGGGCCGTCGAGCACGAGATCGACGCAGCTGTGGCCGAAGAGCATGTCGACGCCCTTGGCACGCAGGTCGTTCTCCAGCGCAAGGTAGAGCTCCTGCGCCTTTTCGGTGCCGAGGTGGCGGATGGGGCAGTCGACGAGCTTCAGGCCTGCGCGAATGGCGCGGCGGCGGATGATGCGGATCTTATCGGGGTCGGACACACCCTCCACATGGGGGTCCGCGCCGAATTCCAGGTAGATCTGGTCCGTATAGTCAATGAGGGACTGGGCAAAGTCCGGGCCGACGAGGTTCGGGAAATCGCCGCCGACCTCGTGGTTCAGCGAGAGCTTGCCGTCGGAGAACGCGCCTGCGCCGGAGAAGCCGGTCGTGATGTTGCAGGGCTGGCAGTTCACGCATTTCTGCGTCTTGCTCTTCGGGCAGGAGCGCTTTTCCACGCTCTGGCCCTTTTCGACCATCAGAATCTTCTTGTGTGCGCCGCGGCGGAACAGCTCGACGGCCGTAAAGATGCCGGCAGGACCGGCACCAACAATGATCAGATCATACTTTTCCATAGAAACTCCTTTGTGCTGCGGTATTGTTGGTTTATTTGAATGTTATTCTTCCTTCAGAAGGGCCTCTCCGGCCTTGTAGATGTCGCCTGCGCCGACGGTCAGGATCAGGTCACCCTTCTGCGCAGCCCCGCGGAGATAGGCCGTGACCTCAGGAAGCGTCTCAAAGTAGACGCTGCCGGGAATGCAGCGCGCCAGATCGCGGGAGGAGATGCCGATGGTGTTGCTCTCGCGGGCGGCGTAGATCTCGGCCAGAACGGCGACGTCCACGCGCTTGAGCTCGCGGACAAAATCGTCGAACAAGGCCTTCGTGCGCGTGTAGGTGTGCGGCTGGAACGCGAGGATCACGCGCTGATAGCCCATGTGGGCTACGGCGTCGATGAGGGCGTGCAGCTCGCCGGGATGGTGGGCATAGTCATCATAAACGTCCGCGCCGTGGTACGTCCCCTTGAACTCCATGCGGCGGCCCGCACCGTGGAACGAGGCAAGGCCCGCGGCAACGTCCGCGCCGTCCACGCCCATGACCCATGCGGCGCTTGCGGCGGCCAGCGCATTATAGACATTGTGGCGGCCGTAGACCTGCAGGTCCACATGGCAGTAGCGCTTACCGAAGCAGATGATGTCGAAGGAGCGCAGGTCCTCGGACAGTCCTTCGGGATGGATGTCGTTGTGCGCATCGATGCCAAAGGAGAGGTAGTGCAGATCCGAGAGCGTCTGCACGGTGTTGGCGTCGTCACCGTTGGCGATGACGTGGCCCGTGCGCGGCACGAGACCCGCAAATTTGCGGAACGAGCGCTTCACGGCGTCCAGGTCCTTGAAATAGTCCAGATGGTCGGCCTCGATGTTGTTCACGATGGCGACGGTGGGGTAGAAATTCAGGAACGAGTCGCAGTATTCGCAGCTCTCCATGATGATGGTGTCGCCGGAGCCGACGCGGTGCCCGGCGTGCAGCAGCGGCAGATAGCCGCCCATCATAACGGTCGGATCGCGCTGCGCCTGCATGAAAATATGCGTCAGCATGCCGGTCGTGGTGGTCTTGCCGTGTGTGCCGGACACGCAGATGGCGTTTTTGTATTCGCGCATGATCACGCCCCAGGCCTGCGCCCGCTCGAACACGGGGATGCCCTGCGCACGGGCCGCGGCGACCTCGGGATTGTCGTTGTGGGCGGCGGCCGTGCGGATGATGCAGTCCGCGCCCTGAATATTCTCGGCGCGGTGGCCGATGTGCACTTCGATGCCCTTGGCGATCAGCTCGTCGGTGGAGACGGAGGCGTTCATGTCCGAACCGGTGACCGTGATGCCCATGCCGCGCAGCACCAGTCCGAGCGGCCGCATGGAGACGCCTCCGATGCCGATCAGGTGAATGTGCTTACCGGGGACAAGGTAGCTGTCCAGACGTTTGAGATTGTTTGCCATATTCATTCCTCCTGCTTCGGAAAGCCGCACAGTTGACCGCACGCCGGAAAAACTCTGGGTCAGCGGCCAAAACTCTCCTTCTATATTATAATAGAAAACCCCGGATTTTACAAGGGTTCTGCAGGGAAAACCGGAAGTTCCCGCAGCTCATCCGGCAGCAGCTCCTCCGGCAGGCGGAACGTGAGGCTGCGCCCGTCCGGGTGCGGCACGCGCAGCCGCCAGGCATAGAGGGCGATGCCGCCCGGCGCGGCCTGCGCGCCGTATTTCCGGTCGCCGCAGACAGGGCAGCCGCGCGAGCCGAGCTGAACGCGAATCTGGTGCGTCCGGCCCGTGAGCAGCTGCAGGTGCAATGCGGCGCGGCCGTCCGGCAGCAGGCGCAGCGGCGTGCAGATCAGGCGTGCCTCGCGTACCCCGGCCCGCGTGCGCCGCACGACGTAGGTTTTGTTGCGCGCGCGGTCGTGGAACAGCAGGTCATAAAGCTCCTCCGGCTCTTTGCACGGCGCGCCCTCGGCCAGTGCGAGATATTCCTTGCCGGCCGTGAGGTGCGCCGAGAGAAAGGCCGCCGCCTCGCGGGTCTTGGCAAAGACCATCACGCCGGGCACGTCGCGGTCGAGACGGTGCACCGGGAAGACCGTGCGCGGCGCGAGCAGCGAGGCCATGCTCTCCTGCCCGGAGCTGTCCGCGGCGGAAAGCACGCCGCGCGGCTTGCAGCATACGACGAGCTGCGCATCTTCATAGAGGATCATGTTCCGTCCCTCCCGCGTCTCAAAATACGCTCCATTTTACTCCGAAGTGTTCGAAATTGCAAGTCCTGTTTTTGGGGAAGCTCTGCCTCGATCATCTGCGGCGTATGACGGAGCTTTTCCGCCGATCCATCGGTTCGAAAAGCTTGACGTACACAAAGTACGCCTGCGCTTTCCAAACCTCGACTCGACGAAAAATCTCTCGCCATCCGCTCTTGCTGATTGAATCAGAGCTTCCCTTAGCTCTTGACAATCCTATTCTGTGTTCGCTATACTGGGAGAAAAAGAGGGTGATATGCATGCAGACGATGCGCGAGGATGCGGAGACGATCCTGCGCGAGGCCGTTGCGGCCGCGCAGCCGGGCCGGCTCGTGCGCGAGGCGCTGGCAGCGGAGCGGCTGACGGGCAGGATCGTGCTCCTTGCGGCGGGAAAGGCGGCGTGGGCCATGGCACAGGCCGCCTGTGCCTGCGTGCCCGTCCGGCGGGGGATTGTCATTACCAAGGACGGCCATCTCGGCGGGGCGCTCCCGCCGCTCGAGCTGGCGGAGGCCGGGCACCCCGTACCGGATGCGCGGGCCTTTGCTGCGGCGCGCCGTGCGCTGGCGCTCACGCAGGGGCTGACGGCGGAGGATACTGTCCTCGTGCTGCTGTCCGGCGGAGCCAGCGCCCTGTTCGAGCTGCCGCTCGTGCCGGAGGCGCGCCTGCGGGCGATCACGCAGCGGCTCCTGCGCAGCGGGGCGGATATCGCGGCGATGAACGCCGTGCGCAAGCGTCTTTCCGCCGTGAAGGGCGGCCGCTTTGCGCAGCACTGCGCCCCGGCGCGCGTTGTATCCATCCTGCTGTCGGACGTGCTGGGCGACCGGCCGGACGTCATCGGCTCCGGCCCCGCCGTGCCGGATCCCTCGACGAGCGGAGAGGCGCTGGAGGCCGCCGCGCAGGCGGGCCTGCTGCCGGATGCCGCGCTGGAGGCCCTGCTCCGGCAGGAGACGCCCAAGCTGCTGGAAAACGCCCGCTGGCATGTGGTCGGCGGCGTGCGGCTGCTGTGCGCCGCGGCAGAAGAGACGTGCCGCAGGCTCGGCTATGCGCCGTTCGTGCTGACGGACCGCCTGAGCTGCGAGGCGCGGGAGGCCGGGCGCTTCCTTTCGGCGGCCGCGCAGTATCATGTGGGCCGCGGGAAGGCGCTTGCCCTGCTGGCGGGCGGCGAGACCGTCGTCCATGTGACGGGCAGCGGTCTCGGCGGGCGAAACCAGGAGCTGGCGCTCGCGGCCGCGCCGGGGCTGGAGGGACTTTCGGACGCCGCCGTGTTCAGCTTCGGCAGCGACGGCACGGACGGGCCGACGGATGCCGCGGGCGGCTATGCCGACGGCCGGACGGCGGCCATTCTGCGCGCTCTCGGCCGGACGGCGGAGGCGTGGCTGGATGATAACGACGCCTGGCATGCGCTGGCGCAGACCGGCGGCCTGCTGCGTACCGGCCCGACGGGCACGAACGTCAACGACCTTTCTGTGCTGCTGATCGGAAAACCGAGGTTGACTTTTTGATAAAATTTAGTAAGATATAGGTGTTCTTGCTTGTGAAATTAACCCCGGGAGGCTTTTCCAATGAAAAAATGGCATACTGTGCAGGATTATCTGGTCATCGTGTTCTGCGCCTGTCTGCTTGCCCTGAGCTACCACATCTTCGTGTTCCCCAACGAGTTCGCGCCGTCCGGCCTGCCGGGCATCGCGACCATCATCCAGCATGTGTTCCATTTTAAGGTCGGCTATATGACGATCCTCATCAACGTCCCGCTCGTCCTGCTGACGTATTATATCGTAGACCACCGCTATGCCGTGTTGTCCGCGACGTTTGCAGTCGTGTTTTCCGTCGTGCTGCTGGCACTGGATTATGTCAACCTCGCGCCGTTTGAGTACCATACGACTACCGGCACGAGCACGATCCTTGCGCCCATCGCGGGCGGCGTCATCTGCGGCTTCTGCTATGGCATGGTCATGCGCCGCGACTCCAGCACCGGCGGCACGGATCTGCTGGCGGCGCTCGTCCACCATGTCCGCCCGGAGATGCACATCATCTGGATCGTGTTTGCCATCAACGCCATTGTCGCGGCCCTGTCCTACTTCGTCTATGATTTCAAGATCGAGCCGGTCATTCTCTGCCTGATCTACTGCTTCCTGTCCAGCCACGTCGGCGATACGATGATCAAGGGCTTCAAGGAGGCCGTGAAATTCGAGATCGTCACGGATAAGCCGGAGGAGCTTTCCGCCGAGCTGCTCAAGCATATGAAGCACGGTGTCACGGAGATCCCGGCCGTCGGCGGCTTCACGCATTCGAACAAGACGCTTCTCATCTGCGTTGTGAATCGCCACCAGATCGTGGCGTTCCAGCGCATCATCCAGCAGTTCCCCGGCTCGTTTGCCTACCTCAGCTCCGTGAAGGAGACCATGGGCAACTTCGCCCACATCAAGCGCTGAAGCGGAAAAGAATCTGCGTGCCCCGGCCCCGGGGCACGCCTTTTGCGTGACTGCCAGCTATGTGCTGCCGATTCGTACAGACTACCGTTAAAACGGCGATAGCCTCCGATTTGTCATTGCGAGGGCGCTTTGCGCCCGTGGCAATCTCGGGAAGGCACTGTCGATTTATACCGACTGCCGGGCAAACGCACGCGCCTTGTAGGGGAGGGGACAGCCGGGCCCGGCGGTACGCTGCCGAGCCGAACAGGCTATCGTTAAAATGGCAAACGCCAAAGTATGGGGTGTAGCGGCGTTCCCTGAGCGCCTTGCAGGCCCCAAGTTTGGTGGTATGATTGCCGACCGCACGCGCCTTGTAGAGGGCGGCGTTCTCAACGCTATGCCGCGTAAAGTTACCGTATTCGCCGGGAGTGCCCTGTGATCCGGCCGGATACTGCGAGATTGCCACGTCGCTTCGCTCCTCGCAATGACAAATCCGGAGGCTTTGCGCCGCTGAATTTGTGCCGTGATCATTGCCAGTCTGCAAGGCGCTCGCTGAGCGCCGCTACAGACGCAATCGGCGTTTGCTATTTTAACGACAGTCGGTACAAATCGGCAGTTGGCGCGCCGCCTATAAGCCATAAAAGCATCCCGGATGCGGCTGCATCCGGGATCGTGTTTTTCAGTTCAGCAGCAGGACGCTCGCAATGCCAAAGTAGATCAGCAGAGACAGCGCGTCGACGATCGTCGTGATGAACGGGCTTGCCATGACGGCCGGGTCGAAGCCTACCTTCTTGGCCAGCATCGGCAGCACACAGCCGATGACCTTGGCCACGAGTACGGTCAGCGCCATGGTGGCGCATACGACCAGCGCAACGAGGCAGGTGACATCCTTGTTGCCGAGCATCAGCCGGTCGACGAGCATGATCTTGGCAAAGCAGGCGGCTGCCAGCGAGATGCCGCAGAGCACGGCCGTGCGGATCTCCTTCCACACGACGCGCGGCAGATCGGAAAACTCGATCTCGCCGAGCGACAGCGCGCGGATGACCGTGACGGAGGACTGCGAGCCGGAGTTGCCGCCCGTGTCCATGAGCATGGGGATGAAGGCTGTCAGTGCAACCTGCGCGGCCAGCGCGCTTTCAAAATGCGTGATGATCAGGCCCGTGAACGTGGCCGAGACCATCAGCAGCATGAGCCAGGGAATGCGGTGCTTGAAGAGGTCGAACGTGGACGAGCGGAGATACGTCTTGTCCGACGGCGTCATGCCGCCCATGATCTCCATGTCCTCCGTGGCCTCGTCTTCCATGACGTCCATGGCGTCGTCGAAGGTCACGATGCCGACCATGCGGTTCTCCGTGTCCACGACCGGCAGGGCGAGGAAGTTGTATTTCGAGAACATGCGGGCAACTTCTTCCTGATCGGTGTGTGTATGGACGGAGATGACGTTCGTCTCCATGATCTTGTCGACGGTCTCGTCATCGTCCTGCGCCAGCAGCAGGTCCTTGACGGAGACGAGACCGATGAGCGTGCGGTTCTTGGTGACGTAGCAGGTGTAGATCGTCTCTTTGTCGACGCCCGTGCGGCGGATGCGGAGGATGGCCTCCTCCACGGTCATGCCGGGGCGCAGCGAGACATATTCCGTCGTCATGATGGAGCCTGCGGAGTTTTCGGGGTAGCGCAGGATCTCGTTGATGTCCTTGCGCATGTCAGGGTCCGCCTGCGAGAGGATGCGGCGCACGACATTCGCGGGCATTTCCTCCACGATATCCACGGCGTCGTCGACATACAGCTCGTCGAGCACCTCGCGCAGCTCGGAGTCCGAAAAGCCGCGGATGAGCAGCTCCTGCGCGTCCGGCTCCATTTCGACGAACGTCTCGGCCGCCAGCTCCTTCGGCAGCAGCCGGAACAGCAGCGGCAGGCGGGATTCCTCCAGTCCGTCAAAGACCGAGGCGATATCCGCGGGATTCATCGTGGATAGAATGTCGCGGATCGTGGAATACTTTTTTTCCACGAGCAGCGCCTCAAGCGTGCTCTCTACAGTTACGGTGTGATCTGCCATTTTCCGGTTCCCTCCTGATTCTTCATAGTACGGTCAGAGATTCGGAAGCGGGCACGGCAGGCCGAATATCGAATGATTAACGGGAACGCACCGCATGGACGCGGGCGTCCTTTTTCGTACTTCGGCCTACGCCAGTACCATTGCCACTCCCAGCATCCATGACGTTCCCTCCTTTTGGGCTGAAAATTTTTGAAAAGGCCCTATCTCTTATCATATTGCCGCGCGGCGCGTTTGTCAAGCGAAACCGCGGAAAAATCCCTTTTGTTTTTCGTGATCTTATGGTAAAATAGAAGAAAAACCGAAAAACGGAGTGGAAAACCTTGAACACGATCCGCATCTATGAAACGGACTCGCACGCCCGGCGGCTGCAGGCGCGCGTGCTCTCCTGCGAGGAGAGTGAAAACGGCTGGCTCGTGGAGCTGGACCGCACAATCTTTTATCCCACGGGCGGCGGCCAGCCCTGCGACATGGGCACGCTCGGCGGCGCGGACGTCACGGAGACGCTCCTGCGCGGCGAGACGGTGCTGCACCGCTGCACGGCGGCTCTGCCGGTCGGTGCAGACGTGACGGGCGAGATCGACTGGGCGCGGCGGCTGGACCTCATGCAGCAGCACTCCGGCGAGCATCTCGTCTCCGGCCTCATCCACGCGCGCTTCGGCTATGAGAACGTCGGCTTCCACCTCGGCGCGGACCTTGTGACGATCGATTTTAACGGCGAGGTGGACGAGCAGGCCCTGCAGGAGCTGGAGCGCGCCGCGAACGAGGCCGTCTGGGCCGATTTTGCGCCGCATATCTGGTATCCGGAGCCGGACGAGCTGGCGCACCTCCCATACCGCAGCAAAAAAGCGCTGACGGGCGCGGTGCGCCTCGTGCAGTTCGGAGACATCGACCTGTGCGCCTGCTGCGGCACCCATGTGGCCCACACGGGCGAGATCGGCCTCATCAAGCTGTTCAGCACGACGCATTTCCGCGGCGGCTCGCGCATCGAGATGGCCTGCGGCGGACGTGCCCTTGCCATGCTGAACGCCCTGTGCGCGCAGAACCGCGACATCTCCGTCCGCCTGTCGGCCAAGCCCGTGCAGACGGCTGCCGCCGTGGCGCGGCTGGCTTCCGAGCGGACGGAGGCGCAGCAGCGCGCCGCCGCGCTGGAGGACCGCCTGTTTGCCCTGCTGGCGCAGGACGGGCAGACGCTCCGCTTTGAGCCGCCCATGCCGCCGGAGAGCGTGCGCCGTCTGGCGGATGCCATGGTCCGGGCGAACGAAGCGCGCAGCGCAGTGTTTGCCGGGCAGGACGGCGCGTGGCACTATGCCATGGCCGACCCGTCGGGCGACCTGCGCGGCCTTGTAAAGCGGCTCAACGCTGCGCTGCAGGGCAGGGGCGGCGGAAAGCCCGGCTTTGTGCAGGGCTCGCTCGCCGCGTCCCGCACGGACATCGAGGCATTTTTCACGGCGGAAAGCTGCAGTATGCCTGACCCGGCGTGAGCGCCGTGCCGCTGCGCGCGGCCAGCTCTGAAACGGTCAGAAATTCATAGCCCTGCGCCTGCAGGGCGTCAATGACACGCAGCGCGGCCGTCACGCTCGAGTCCGTCAGGTCGTGCATCAGAATCACGGATCCCGGCTCCGCGTGGCGCAGGATATGTGCCGTCACGGCGTCGGCATCGTGCACGCGCCAGTCCTCCGGATCGACGGACCAGAGGATGACGGGAAGATCGGCGCAGGCCGTCTGCTGCAGCACGGCCGCGTCATACAGCCCGCCGGGCGGGCGCAGCAGCGTCGGCGCGCGGCCCGTTGCCTCCATGAGCTTGCGGCGGGCCTCGGCAAGATCGCGGCAGACCTCGGCACGGCTCATGGAAGTAAAATACGAATGCGCGTCGCCGTGCGTGCCGGTCTCGTGGCCCTCGGCGGCGATGCGCGCGGCCAGCTCCGGATACAGATCGATCCGGTAGCCGCAGAGAAAGAACGTTGCATGCACGCCGCGTGCGGCAAGCCCGTCCAGCAGGCGCTCCGTAAGTGCGCCCGACGGGCCGTCGTCAAACGTCAGCGCCACGCAGGGATGCTCCGCTGCATGGCCGCGCGGGAGCAGGACGGCCAGCGCGGCAAGCAGGCATAACAGCCGTTTCATGCAGATCCCTCCCGGACTTTTGTGTTCCGGGGTAGTATGTGCGAAAACCGGCAGAATATTGAGAGGAAACAACCATGATTCAGGTGATCTGCCCCGTTTGCGGGGCGGCGCTCGCGCCGCAGGGCACAGCATGGCGCTGCGTGCAGGGGCATTGCTTTGATGTGGCAAGGCGGGGTTATGTAAACCTTCTGACGGTGACGCAGAAGCACTCGCGCCATCCCGGCGACACGCGGGAGATGGTCGCGGCGCGGCGCGCGTTTCTGGACGCGGGGTGGTATGCGCCCATCGCCAAAACGCTGGCAGACCTTGTGCGGCGCTTCTGCCCGGCGGCAGAGGCCGTACTGGACGCCGGGTGCGGGGAGGGGTATTATCTCTCGCAGCTCGGCTGGATCCCGGAGCGCTGGGGGATCGATATCTCCCGCGACGCCGTGCGCTATGCCGCGGCGCGCGACCGCGGCGCCCACTGGCTCACGGCCACGGCGGCCCATCTGCCGTTTGCGGACGGCGGGTTCGACTGCGTGCTGTCCATGTTCGCCCTGACGGCCGGGGCGGAGTTCTTCCGCGTGCTGCGGCCGGGCGGCATCTTTGTGCAGGTGCTGGCGGGGCAGGGCCATCTTCCGGGGCTGAAGTCCATCATCTATCCCGCGCATGTAGAGAAGGAAAAGATGCTCCACCCGGCGCTGCCGGGCTTTGGGCTGCTGCACACGCAGACGCTGCGCTTTTCATTCTCCCTGCCGGATGCGCAGAGCGTGCACGACCTGCTGTATATGACGCCGCATGTCTGGCGCATCACGAAGCAGGGCGCAGAGGCGCTGGCGCAGACCGCGCAGCTGACGGATACGGCGGAGGTCATCTTCAACATCTACGGTAGACAAGAGGCCGGGAATCTGCTAGAATAAGGACAAGGATCAAATACGGAGAGTGGAGCATGCTGGATAAGCTGAAACAGGTCGAGGACCGCTATGAGGAGCTGTGCGCCCGCGCAGAGCAGCCGGATTTTTACGCCGACCCGAAAAAGGCGGCGGCGTGGCTGCGCGAGCAGAAGGAGCTGGCCCCGGTCGTCGCGGCCTACCGCGCCTACTGCGCGGCGCAGCGGGATATGCAGGATGCGGCGGAGCTCATGACCGGGCAGACCGACGCTGAGCTGAAGGCCCTGTGCCAGGAGGAGCTGACCGGCGCAAAGAAGCGCGCCGCCGCACTCGAGCAGGAGCTGAGAGTGCTGCTGCTGCCCCATGATCCGAACGACGAAAAGAATGTCATCCTTGAGATCCGCCCCGGCGTGGGCGGCGAGGAGAGCGCCCTGTTTGCGCACAGCCTTTTCCGGATGTACAGCCTCTATGCCGCCGCGCGCGGCTGGACCGTGGAGCTGCTGAATTATAACGAGACGGAGCTCGGCGGCATCAAGGAGGCGGACTTCATGATCTGCGGCGCGGGGGCCTATTCCCGGCTGAAGTTCGAGTCCGGCGTGCACCGCGTGCAGCGCGTGCCCGAGACGGAGTCCGGCGGCCGGGTGCACACGTCCACGGCGACGGTCGCCGTCCTGCCGGAGATGGAGGAGGCCGATGTCGACCTCCGGCCGGAGGACATCGAGATGCAGGTCTATCGCTCGTCCGGCGCGGGCGGCCAGCACATCAACAAGACGTCGTCTGCCGTGCGTCTCATCCACAGGCCGACCGGCATCGTCGTGGCCTGTCAGGAGGAGCGCAGCCAGTTCCAGAACCGCGAGCGCTGCATGATGATGCTCTCCTCGAAGCTCTACCAGCTCGAGCAGGAGCGCATCGAGTCGGCCGTCTCGTCCGAGCGCCGCAGCCAGGTCGGCAGCGGCATGCGCAATGAAAAGATCCGCACCTATAATTTCCCGCAGAGCCGTGTGACCGATCACCGCATCGGCCTGACGCTCTATCAGCTGGATTCTATTCTGAACGGCGGGCTTGACCCGATCCTCGACGCGCTCATCGCGGCGGATCAGGCCGAAAAGCTCTGCCGCAGCGAAAGCAGTGACAAATCATGAAAACACAAATGCTCTCGGCGCAGCGTCCGGAGGACATTGCCGCCGCAGCCGGGCTGCTGCGAAACGGCAAGCTCGTCGCCATCCCGACCGAGACCGTCTACGGCCTCGGGGCAAACGGGCTGGACGAGAACGCCGTGCTGCGCATCTTCGAGGCGAAGGGGCGTCCGCAGGACAATCCCCTCATTTTGCATATCTCCGAGCCGAAGGAGCTGGAGTCGATCTGCCATGACATCCCCGCGCAGGCGTGGCTGCTGGCGGAGCACTTCTGGCCCGGCCCGCTGACGATGGTGCTGCCCGTCCGCGACCTCGTGCCGAAGCGCACGACGGCAGGGCTGGATACCGTCGCCGTCCGCTGCCCGAAAACGGCCGCGACGCGCGAGCTCATCCGGCTGGCGGGCGTGCCCATCGCTGCGCCCTCGGCCAACCGCTCCGGCAAGCCCTCGACCACGACGGCGGCCCACGTTCTGCACGACATGGACGGCCGCATCGAGGCCATTCTGGACGGCGGCCCCTGCGAGGTCGGCGTGGAATCCACGATCGTCGACCTGACGGGTGAGCGTCCGCGCCTGCTGCGCCCGGGCGGCGTTACGCCGGAGGAGCTGCGCGCTCTGCTCGGCGAGCTGGACATCGACCGCGCCGTGCTCGGCCAGATCGCGAACGATGCCGTCGTGCGCGCTCCCGGCATGAAGTACAAGCACTATGCCCCGTCGGCGGAGGTCTATATCATCTCCGGCAGCAGCGAGGCGGCCGCGCGCTATATCCGCCGCCGCTTCGGCCCCGGCGACGCCGTTCTGTGCTTTGCGGAGGAGCTTCCGCTTTACGACGGCTGCAATCCGACGGCCTACGGCTCCGAAAACGATGTGCGCACGCTCTCTGCCGGGCTGTTTGCCGCCCTGCGCGACCTCGACCGGCCGGATATCCGCACGATCTATGCCCGCTGCCCCGAGGGCGGCGGCGTGGCCTACGCCGTCGGCAACCGCCTGAAGAAGGCGGCGGCCTTCCGTGTGGTCGACGCGGAGCACGAGGCATGAAAATTCTCGGCATCACCGGCGGAAGCGGCAGCGGGAAAACGACGCTGCTGCGCGCCGTAGAGCGGCTGGGCGGCCTCGGTCTCGACTGCGACGCCATTTATCATTGCCTGCTCGAAACGGACGATGCCCTTGTCGCCGCCATCGGCGCGCGCTTTCCCGGCACGGTCCGGGACGGCCGGGTCGACCGCCCGGCGCTGGCCGCCGTCGTGTTTGCCGATCCGGCGGAGCTTGCGGCCCTCGATGCCCTGACGCATGAGGCCGTTGCGCGCGAGGTACGGCGGAGGCTTTGGCAGTCGGAGGCACCGTTTGCCGCCATCGACGCCATCGGCCTGTTCGAAAGCGGCCTTGCCGCCCTGTGCGACGAGACGGTCTGCGTGCTTGCGCCCGAGGAAACGCGCATCGAGCGGCTCATCCGGCGCGACGGCATCTCCCGCGAGCGCGCTCTTGCCCGCATCCGGGCGCAGAAGAGCGACGAGGCCCTGCGGGCCCAGTGCGGCCATGCCCTGTGGGCGGACGCGCCGACGCCGGAGGCATTTCAACAACAATGTGAGCAATTTCTGAAAGGAGTTTTGATGATGGAAGAAACCAAGAAGTTCGCAAAGGAGCGCGAAGCGCTGCTTTCCAGCCCCAAGAACGGCTATGACCGCATTTCTGAGGCAGACCTTGCCGCGATGGAGTCCTACTGCAAGGAGTACATGAAATTCATCAGCGACTGCAAGATGGAGCGGGAGGCTGTCAAGTGGACGATCGAGGCCGCTGAGAAGGCCGGCTTCCGGGAACTGAAGCCCGGCATGCAGCTGAAGCCCGGCGACCGCGTCTACGGCAATAACCACAACAAGAGCGTGATTTTCGCCGTCGTCGGCAGCGAGAGCCTGAACGAGGGCACGCACATCTGCGCGGCCCACATCGATTCCCCGCGTCTGGACCTGAAGCCGAATCCCCTGTATGAGGATGCGGGCATGGCCTATTTCAAGACGCATTACTACGGCGGCATCAAGAAGTATCAGTGGACGACGACCCCGCTGGCCATCCACGGCGTCGTGGCAAAGAAGGACGGCACCGTCGTCACCGTGACCGTCGGCGAGGAGCCGGGTGATCCCATCTTCTGCGTGACCGACCTGCTGGTCCACCTGTCCGCTGACCAGATGCGCAAGACGCTGGCCGAGGGCGTGACGGGCGAGAACCTGCGCATCCTGCTCGGGAGCCGCCCGCTGAAGGACGACGAGGGCGCCGACCGCGTGAAGTTCGCCATCCTGATGCTCCTGAACGAGAAGTACGGCCTGACGGAGGAGGACTTCCTCTCCGCCGAGCTGACCATGGTCCCCGCAGGCCCTGCGCGCGAGGTCGGCTTCGACCGCAGCCTCATCGCCGCCTACGGCCATGACGACCGCGTATGCGCCTATGCAGCCTTCAAGCCGCTGCTGGACCTCGGCACCCCGGTCAAGACGGCCGTGTGCGTGCTGGCCGACAAGGAGGAGATCGGCTCCGTCGGCATCTCCGGCATGCAGAGCCAGTATTTCGAGATGTTCATGGAGGACCTGTGCGAGGCGACGGGCGCAAGCAAGCGCCGCTGCTTCGAGCATTCGTTCTGCCTGTCCGCAGACGTCAGCAACGCGTTTGACCCGCTGTATGCCGAGACCTGTGATCCGACGAACAACACGAAGATCAACTACGGCACCGGCATCTTCAAGTATACCGGCGCGCGCGGCAAGTCCGGCAGCTCCGACGCGGCCGCCGAGGTCATGGGCTATGTGCGCCGCATCTTTGCGAAGCACGACGTCATCTGGCAGACCGGCGAGCTGGGCAAGGTCGACCAGGGCGGCGGCGGCACGGTCGCCTGCTACATGGCAAACCGCAACATCGAGACCGTCGATGCCGGCGTCCCGGTGCTGTCCATGCATGCCCCGATGGAGATCGTCTCCAAGCTGGATACCTACATGACCTTCAAGGGCATGAAGGTCTTCTACGAAGAAAACTGATCTGTCCTGCCCCGCTTTGGAGCTCCAAAGCGGGGCAGCGTTTTTGCACGATGAGTAACCCCGCCCGGCTCTGCAGGAACAATCGGTACAGGTTGGCGTTAAAATGGCACCAGCCCCGAATTGTCATTGCGAGGAGGCCGCAGGCCGACGCGGCAATCTCGGGAAGGCATTGCCGATTCGCACTGGCTGCCGATAAAAACGCATTGACCAATTGCGTGCGTCTGTAGCGGCGCTCAGTGAGCGCCTTGCGCACCTGCAAATTTCCACGCACTCCGCCGACCGTACAGGCTCCCAGATTTGTCATTGCGAGGCCCCGAAGGGGCCGCGGCAATCTCGGGAAGGCAGCTGCGATTTCGCCGGAACCACCCAGTTATCCAACCGGATACTGCGAGATTCCCACGTCGCTTCGCTCCTCGGAATGACAATTCGGGGGCATTCACCATTTTAACGATGCCGTGTACCGGCTGTTAGTGCTTACCAGGCGGTCACTGACCGCCGCTACAGACGCAATCGGTGCATGCTGTTTCAACGGCGGCCTGTACAATCTGCGAGTGCCTTCCCGAGATTGCCACGTCGCTTCGCTCCTCGCAATGACAAATTTGAAAGCCTCATGCCGCCGAATTATCGTCCCAATACTTGCAGTTGCCAATGGCGCTCAGGGAACGCCCTACAGACGCAATCGGCTTGTACGTTTTTATCGTTGCCCTGTACGAACTGCAAATGCCTGACACCCCGTTTTACGCGGATTTTACGTCCTGCAGGCGGGAAAAATACGGCGCTGTCCGGGAAAACCCATATTTTTCCGCATGTTTTGCGGCCAAAACGGCGTACAATGGGCGGAAAGCCTGCAAAAGAATAACATCGCAGGAAAAACCGACAAACGCGCCAGAAATTTTTCGGAACAGTTGAAATTTTTGTGCAATGTTGTATAATAAGCATGGGCGGATGATTGGAAGGGAGCACTGCCGCGATCAGGGCTTCCCGTATCCCCGCAAGCTGAGCAAAGAAGGAGATCACCATGGAACAGACACTGCATAATGCATTCAAACGATTCTCTCTCGGCGACGAGCTGCGCGCCTATACCTTTCTGGGCTGCCATGCCGCGGAGCGCGACGGAGTCCACGGCTATGTTTTCCGTGTCTGGGCCCCGCGGGCGCAGGGCGTCAGCGTGACCGGCGACTGGAACTTCTGGAACACCGAGGACCTGCCGATGACGCTCGTCGAATACGGCATCTGGGAGGCCTTTTCCGCCTATGCGCGCGAGGGCGACGCCTATAAATTCTATATCCGCCGCCGCGACGGCTCCACCGTCTATAAATCCGATCCCTATGCCTTCCGCAACTGTGCGCTGCCCGACACGTCGAGCCGTATCTGTACGCTGGACGGCTATACCTGGGGCGATGCCGACTACCGCCGCAAGCAGGGCAAGCGTAAGCTGCTCAACTGCCCGATGAACATCTATGAGATGCACTTCGGCTCGTGGCGGCGCAAGCCGGACGGCAGCCTCTATACCTACGACGAGCTGGCAGATGAGCTCGTGCCCTACCTGAAGGACATGGGCTACACCCACATCGAGCTCATGCCGCTGTCCGAATATCCCTATGAGCCGTCGTGGGGCTATCAGGTCACGGGCTACTATGCTCCGACGTTCCGCTACGGCGAGCCGAAGCAGCTCATGCGCTTTGTGGACAAGTGCCACGAGGCCGGCATCGGCGTGCTGCTCGACTGGGTCCCGGCCCACTTCCCGAAGGACGAGAACGGCCTTTATGAATTCGATGGCACCTGCTGCTATGAGCTGGAAGACCCGCTCATGAACGAGCACCCCGACTGGACGACCCGCATCTTCGACTTCGGCAAGGGCGAGGTGCAGTCGTTCCTCATCTCGAACGCCGTGTACTGGCTGGAGCAGTACCACATCGACGGCCTGCGCGTCGACGCCGTGGCCGCCATGCTCTACCTCGACTACGGCCGCCGCGAGTACCACCCGAACAAGTTCGGCGGCAAGGAGAATCTCGAGGCCATCGCCTTCCTGCGCAAGCTCAACCGCGCGGTGTTCTCCGTGCGGCGCAGCGCCATCACGGCGGCCGAGGAGTCCACGGCCTTCCCGCTCGTGACGAAGCCGGATTACGACGGCGGCCTCGGCTTCCTGTTCAAATGGAACATGGGCTGGATGAACGACATGCTGCATTATATGTCGCTCGATCCGCTGTTCCGCAAGGGCAGCCACAACGACCTGACGTTCTCCATGACGTATGCCTATTCCGAAAACTTCATTCTTCCGCTGTCGCATGACGAGGTGGTGCACGGCAAGTGCTCCCTTATCAACAAGATGCCGGGCGAATATGACGATAAGTTCAGCAACCTGCGCGTGTTCTACGGCTTCATGATGGGCCACCCCGGCAAGAAGCTCAGCTTCATGGGCAACGAATTTGCGCAGTTTATCGAGTGGAATTACGCACAGCAGCTCGACTGGCTCCTGCTCGACTATGAGCGCCATCGCCAGATGCAGGACTATGTGCGCGATCTGAACCATTTCTATCTGGATCACAGCAGCCTGTGGAACAACGATTCCGACTGGAACGGCTTCCAGTGGATCTCCGCCGACGACCGCGACAACAGCGTTATCGCCTTCCGCCGCATCGATCGCCGCGGCTGCGAGCTGATCGTGATCTGCAACTTCTGCCCGGTCACCCGGACGGACTATCGCCTCGGCCTGCCGAAGCCGGGCGAATACGAGGCGGTCTTCAACAGTGACGAGGTCCGCTACGGCGGCAAGGGAACGGAGCTTCCCGTTGTGACGGCCGAAAAGGAGCCGCTGCACGGCCTGCCCTTCTCCGGCAGCTTCACGCTCGCGCCGCTCTCCGTGGCCTTCTACCGCAAAAAGACAGCCCCGCGCAAGAAAACGGCAAAATCCTGAATGACGAGAAGGAGAAATGACCATGAACTTCCAGAAAAAGCACTGCGTCGCGATGCTGCTGGCGGGCGGGCAGGGGAGCCGCCTGATGGTGCTGACGGAGAACACGGCAAAGCCTGCGGTCCCGTTCGGCGGAAAGTATCGCATCATCGATTTTCCTCTCTCCAACTGCGTGAATTCCGGCATTGACACCATCGGCGTGCTGACGCAGTATCAGCCGCTCGAGCTCAATGAGTACATCGGCAACGGCCAGCCGTGGCGTCTGAACCGCAGCCACTGCGGCGTGCAGGTCCTGCCGCCCTATGCCAAGAGCAAGAAATCCGAGTGGTACAAGGGCACGGCCAATGCGATCTATCAGAACATCGCCTTCATCGAGCGCTACGATCCGGACGATGTCATCATCCTCTCCGGCGACCACATCTATAAAATGGACTATGCCGCCATGCTGCGCTACCACGAGCAGATGGAGGCCGACTGCACCATCGCCGTGCGCACGGTCCCACTGGCAGAGGCCAGCCGCTTCGGCATCATGAACACCCGGGAGGACGGCTCCATCTACGAATTCGAGGAGAAGCCGAAGCACCCGAAGAGCACGAACGCATCCATGGGCATCTACATCTTCAAGTGGAGCGTGCTGAAAAAGTTCCTCATCGAGGACGAGGAGAACCCGCGTTCCGAGAACGACTTCGGCAAGAACGTCATCCCCGCCATTCTGAACGAGGGCTACCGCCTGTTCGCCTATGAATTCCAGGGCTACTGGAAGGACGTCGGCACGATCAGCTCCCTGTGGGAGGCCAATATGGATCTGCTGGGCAAGAACCCCGCCTTCAACCTCTACGGCGAGAAGGGCAACCGCATCTATGCCCGGAACTACGCCATGCCGTCGAGCATCATCGCCCGCGAGTCGAAGAATAAGAACTGCTTCATCGCCGAGGGCTGCGAAATTTATGGCACCATCACGCACTCCATCATCTCCACGGGCTGCACGGTCGACTCCGGCGCCATCGTGGAGGACAGCGTCATCATGCCGAACGTCCATATTGAGTCCGGCGTCATCATCCGCCACGCCATCATCGGCGAGGACTGCCGCATCTGCCGCGGCGCGGTGATCGGCGGCTCGTTCGCCCCCGGTGAGGAAAAGAAGATCAGTGTGGTCGGAAAGGCCAAGACCATTGCCGAGAACACCGCCATCAAGCCGGGCGAGATCTATTGAGAGGGAGGACAAGAACCATGACTACGATGGGCATCATCTTTGCGAACATCTATGACAGCTCCCTCGGTGAGCTGACGAACAAGCGCACCATGGCGTCTTTGCCCTATGGCGGGCGCTATCGTCAGATCGATTTCTCCCTGTCGAACATGACGAATTCTGCCATTCGCCATATCGGTATCATCACGAAGTATAATTATCAGTCCCTTATGAACCACATCGGCTCCGGGCAGGAGTGGGATCTGGAGCTCGGTGAGGGCGGCCTGGAATTCCTGACGCCGTTTGCCATGGGCCACAACGGCAGCTACCGCGGCAAGCTCGAGGCGCTGGATTCCGCCATGAATTTCCTGAAAATCTCCACGGAGGAATATGTCGTTCTGGCCGACAGCGGCGTGCTGTGCGCCATCAATCTGGAAAAGATCGTCGAGGCCCACGCCGCCTCGGGCGCGGACGTCACCGTCGTGGTGAAGGACGGCATCTGCAACGGGCAGAAGCAGCTCGATCTGGCCGTGAAGGTCGACGCGGATGACCGCGTGACGGACGTGGCCGTCGACTACTGCGCAGGCGAGCAGTATCTTGCCTCCATGGGCCTGTTCGTCATCCGCCGCGAGCTGCTCATGCGTGAGGTCACGGAGGCCGTGGCCCACAACCGCTACCATTTCGAGCGCGACCTTGTCATGCACGGCTTCGCAGAGACCGGCATGAAGGTCAACGCCTACCGCTATGACGGCGTGGCGCTGTTCAACGAGAGCACGACGGAGTTCTTCCACAACAGCCTCGCCCTCATCCGCCCGGAGATCCGCCATGGCCTGTTCGCCCGCGAGGACCTGACGATCTACACGAAGGTCCGCGACGAGGTGCCTGCCTACTACGGCGAGCATTCCGAGATCGACGACTGCGTCGTGGCCGACGGCTGCGTGCTCGAGGGCTCCGCCGTCAACTCCGTTCTCTTCCGCAGCGTGAAGCTCGGCGAGGGCGCATCCGTGCGCAACAGCGTCATCATGCAGCGCTGCACCATCGGCGAGGGTGCCGATCTGGAGTGCGTCATCATGGATATGGACGTCGTCGTCCGTCCGGGCGCCGTGCTGCGCGGCACCATGGATCATCCGCTGGTGTTCAAGAGAGGAGAGGTCGTATGAGGATCGCAATGGTCGCCTCCGAGGCTGCCCCGTTCGTCAAAACGGGCGGCCTGGGCGACGTGATGCAGGCGCTTCCCAATGCACTGTCCAAGCTGAAGGGCAACGAGATCTGCCTGTTCCTGCCGTACTATAAGCGCATCAAGGAGAATCCGGCCGTCGAAACGGAGCAGGTCGGCTCCTTCTCCATGGAGCTGGCGTGGCGCGAGAGCTATGTCGGTATCCTGCGTCTGAAGTCCCGCCGCAAGAAGCTGCAGGTCTACTTCATCGACAACGACTACTATTTCGGCGCGCGCAGCACCATCTACGGCGATTTCGACGACGGTGAGCGCTTCGCCTATTTCTCAAAGGCCGTGATGGCTGCGCTGTACTTCCTTGACTTCAAGCCCGATATCCTGCACTGCCACGACTGGCAGGCGGCCATGACGCCTGCGTATCTGCGCGCGCTGTACCATGACTGGTGCCCGCAGACGAAGCTTGTCTTTACCATCCACAACGTGGAGTATCAGGGCTGGGCCGATGCGTCGTTCTTCGACAATATCCTCGGTCTGCCGGATGAATACCGCGCGAGCCTGACGTTTGACGGCGCGATCAACATGATGAAGGGCGCCATCGAGCTTTCGGACATCGTCACGACGGTCTCGAAGTCCTATGCCGAGGAGCTGCGCTACCCATACTATGCCCACCGCCTCGACGGCGTGCTGCGCAACGCGTGGCTGTGGGGCATCACGAACGGCATCGACACCGATGTCTTTGACCCCGAGACGGACTGCGCCCTGAGCGCGAACTATTCCGCCGCCGATATGAGCGGCAAATGGGTCAACAAGCGCGCCCTGCGCGAGGAGATGGGCCTGAGCACCGACACGGACGCTCCTATCCTCGGTATGGTCACGCGTCTGGCCGGGCACAAGGGCATCGACCTGCTGTGCTACATCGGCCAGCGCCTGATGGAGCGCGAGGTCCAGCTCGTCATCGTCGGCACGGGCGAAAAGCAGTATGAGTACGCACTGAGCGCGCTGGCTCGCCAGTATCCCGGCCGCATCGCCGTCCGGCTGTGCTTCGACCCGGCGCTCGCCTCCCGTGTCTATGCGGGCTGCGACATGTATCTCATGCCGTCAAAGTCCGAGCCCTGCGGCCTGTCCCAGCTCATCGCCATGCACTACGGTACCGTGCCCATCGTCGCCTCGACCGGTGGCCTGCGCGACACCGTCCCGCCCTACAATCCCGAAACGGGTGAGGGCCGCGGCTTTACCTTCCAGAGCTACAACGCCGATGATTTCCTCGGCGCCATCGACCGCGCAGCGGGCCTGTATTACGGCGACCGCGACGCATGGAACAGGCTGGCCCGCCATGATATGGAGTGTGACTTCAGCTGGCAGGTCCCGGCCAACGAATATATGCAGCTGTACAGCGAATTGCTCTACGGCAAGCAGTAATAAATCATGATTTCAAACGCTGATTCCGGAATTACGGAAAACTTTAGGAGGCCCCATGAACAAGAAGCAAAATTCCAAACAGAAGATCCAGAAGCTTGCGGAGAATGACGCCCGTCCCGAGCGCGCCATTCAGCCCACGGAGCTGCTCAACGACACGCTGCGCCGCATTTTCGGCTGCGAGCTTGCCGACGCCACCCAGAAGCAGGTCTATCGCGCGCTGTGCATCAGCGTTCGCGAGCTGCTGACGGAAAAGAACCGCGTCTTCGGCAACCGCTGCGCCGAAAAGGAGCGCAAGGAAGTTTATTATATGTCGATGGAGTTCCTGGTCGGCACCAGCCTGCGCAACAACCTCTTTAACCTCGGGCTGGAGGCGGAGTTCCGCAAGGCACTGGCTGATGCAGGCTTCGACATCGATGAGATCTACGCCATCGATCCCGACGCCGGCCTTGGAAACGGCGGCCTTGGCCGTCTGGCCTCCTGCTATATGGATGCCGCGACCGGCATGGACTACCCGATGACCGGCTTTTCCATCCGCTATGAGTTCGGTATCTTCAAGCAGAAGATCGTCGACGGCTGGCAGATGGAATTCCCGGACAACTGGCTCGAGATGGGCGACGTGTGGCTGCAGGCCCGCGAGGACGACGCCGTCGAGGTCAAGTTCGGCGGCGAGGTCCGCGAGTGGATGGACAACGACCGCTTCAAGGTCGCGCAGGTCGGCTACAGCTCCGTTATGGCCGTGCCGTATGACATGTATATCTCCGGCTATGACAGCGATGCCGCCAACCGCCTCGTCCTGTGGAGCGCCAAGCTGCCGCAGAGCTTCGACATGGCTGCGTTCTCACGCGGCGACTATGTCCGCGCGCTGGAGCGCAACGCCATGGCCGAGACCATCTCGAAGGTCCTCTATCCGGCGGACGACCACATCCAGGGCAAGCGCCTGCGCCTGAAGCAGCAGTACCTGCTCGTCTCCGCCTCGCTGCAGAGCATCCTGAAGAAGCACTATAAGAAATACCGCACCTACACGAACCTGCCGGAAAAGGTCGCCATCCACATCAACGACACCCATCCGGCCCTGTGTGTGCCGGAGCTGATGCGCCTGCTCATCGATGAGCACGACTTCGGCTGGGACGAGGCGTGGGACATCACCTGCCGCACGCTGTCCTATACGAACCACACCGTCATGAGCGAGGCGCTTGAGCGCTGGAACGTCGACCTGTTCCGGGAGCAGCTGCCGCGCGTCTACTCCATCTGTCAGGAGATCAACCGCCGCCTCATCGAGCACCTGTGCGCCGTCTACCCGAACGACTGGGGCAAGATCAACTACATGGCCGTCATCGCGAACAACGAGGTCCGCATGGCGAACCTCTGCCTTGCCGCCTGCCACAAGGTCAACGGCGTTTCCAAGCTGCACACGGACATCCTGCGCAACGGCATCTTCCGCGACTACTGCCAGATCACGCCGGAGCGCTTCCTGAACGTGACGAACGGCATTGCCTATCGCCGTTGGCTGTGCCAGTCCGATCCGCTGCTGACGGATTATCTCAAGCAGCTCATCGGCGGCGACTTCCTGCGGGATGCCCGCGCACTCGAGAAGCTCCTGCCGTATCAGAATGACGAAAAGGTGCTTGCGGACCTCATGGCCATCAAGCGCAAGAACAAGGAGCGCCTCGCCGCTCTCATCGAGAACCAGAACGGCGTGCGCGTCGACCCGGATTCCATTTTCGATATCCAGATCAAGCGCCTGCACGAGTACAAGCGCCAGCTGCTCAACATCCTGCATGTTCTGTATCTCTACCGCCAGATCAAGGCCAATCCGCACGGCGATTTCATGCCCCGCACGTTCATCTTCGCGGCCAAGGCCTCCGCGGGCTATATCCGCGCCAAGCAGATCATCAGCCTCATCGTCGCTGCGTCGAAGCTCATCAATAACGACCCGGACGTCAACGACAAGCTGAAGGTCGTCTTCCTTGAGGACTACAAGGTCTCCCTTGCGGAGATCATCATCCCGGCCGCCGATATCTCTGAGCAGATCTCCATCGCGGGCAAGGAGGCCTCCGGCACCGGCAACATGAAGCTCATGATCAACGGCGCCGTGACCATCGGCACGCTCGACGGCGCGAACGTCGAGATCCACGAGCAGGTCGGCGACGAGAACATCTTCCTCTTCGGCATGAAGGCCCATGAGGTCGAGGAGCTGTGGCAGCGCGGTTACCATCCGACGGAATTCGTCACGCCGGAGCTGCAGGCCGTGCTCGACATGCTCACGTCCGGCGTGCTCGGCCAGCGCTTCGACGATCTGGTCGATTCGCTGCTCACGAACCGCTTCGGCACGGCTGACCCCTATATGACGCTGGCCGATTTCCAGGATTACGCCCGCGCGCAGCGCGATGTCGCCGCGGTCTATCAGGATAAGCAGCACTTTGCCCGCATGTCCCTCATCAACATCGCCAAGGCCGGCATCTTCTCCTCGGACCGCGCCGTCAAGGAATACGCGGACGAGATCTGGAATCTCGACTGAGATGCGTATCCTGTTTGACAGCCGTCAGACGCAGTACAAGACCCCGTTCGGAACGCTCCGGACGGGGGAGTGCTGCGTTCTGCAGATCCGCATCCCGACGGAGGTCGGCGCCTCCGGCGTCCGCCTGATGCTGGAGGACAGCGAGCACGCTGTGTGTGCCGAGCTGCCGTTTTCCTTCGTCTCGCGCGGCGAGGACGGCTATGAGCTCTGGCGTCTCGAATTCACCCGGCAGGAGACCGGGCTGCATTTTTACTGGTTCCGCATTGACAAGCGCGGCGGCGGCAGCTTCCGCCTGTTCCGTCAGGGGAGCGATACGAATATGGAGGCAGGGGAGAAGTGGCAGCTCAGCGTCATTCCGGCCGATTTTACGGTGCCGGACTTTGCACCGGGCGCCGTGATGTACCAGATCTTCCCTGACCGCTTTGCCCGCAGCGGCAGCTGCAACCTGACCTATAAGCTCCAGCCGTTCTGGGTGCACGAAAGCCCCGATGAGCTGCCGGAGTACCGCCCCGATGCGCACGGGGAGGTGCGGAACAACGACTTTTTCGGCGGAAATTTTGCGGGCATTTGCGAAAAGCTGCCGTATCTGCAGGAGCTGGGCGTCGGCGTTCTCTACCTGAACCCGATTTTCATGGCGTGGTCGAACCACCGCTATGACACGGCCGACTATCGCCGCCCGGACCCCATGCTCGGCACGGAGGAGGACTTCCGCACCCTGTGCGACGAGGCTCACGCGCGCGGCATGCGCGTCATTCTCGACGGGGTGTTCTCCCACACGGGCAGTAACAGCGTCTACTTTGACGCGAAGCATGTGTTCGGTCACGGTGCAGTGTCCGACCCCAATTCACCGTACCGCCGCTGGTATCGCTTCCACCGTTATCCCGACGACTACGAGGCCTGGTGGGGCATCCGCACGCTCCCATGCGTCGAGGAGCTGGACGAGACGTATCTCCATTATATTATTGAGGATGAGGACTCCGTCATCGCCCACTGGCTGCGCCTCGGTGCGGACGGCTTCCGGCTCGACGTCGTCGACGAGCTGCCGGATGAATTTGTCCGCCGCCTGCGCCGCCGGATGCGTCAGATCGACCCGCAGAGCCTGCTGCTCGGCGAGGTCTGGGAGGACGCGTCGAACAAGCGCGCCTACGGCGTCTCCCGCCGCTATTTTGTCGACGGCGAGCTGGATTCCGTCATGAATTACCCGTGGCGCAACGCCATCGTGGCCTTCCTGACGGATGCGGACGACGGCACGGCGCTGGGCGAAAGCCTGATGACGCTGGCGGAGAATTATCCGCCTGAGGTGCTCTCCTGCGTGATGAACCACCTCGGCACGCATGACACGCCGCGCATCCTGACCGTGCTGGGCGAGCCGTTTTGCGGCACGAAGGACGAGCGGGCGCACCGCCGCATGACGCCGGTGCAGCGCAAGACCGCCCTGATGCGGCTGCGCATGGCGGTCTTCCTGCAGTTTACCCTGCCCGGTATGCCCTGCATCTACTACGGCGACGAGGCCGGGATGGAGGGCTTTGAGGACCCGTTCTGCCGCACCTGCTATCCATGGGGCCGCGAGGACGAGGAGCTGCAGGCCTATTACCGCATGATGACCGCCCTGCGCGGCAGCAGCGAGGCCCTGCGACGCGGCGGCCTGCGCGTGCTGGCCGCCGGAAACGGCCGCATCGCTTTTACACGCGCCTTCGGAGATGAGAGCCTGATCGTATGCGTGAACCATTCCATCGGGGAGTGGGTCCTGCCTGCAGGCCGCGTCCGCTTTGCCGAAAGCGCGGCACCGTCGCCCACGGGCGAGGTCGTCCTGATGCGCGGCGGCTTCTGCCTGCTGGAACCGTCGGATCCCGAAGCGCATATCTCTATAGAGTAGAAATATCTCCCGGCGACACCCCAAACGATACGAAAGGAGCGATTCCATGAAGTTTTCTGAAATGCCCTATTCCCGTCCCGACCTGGAAGCCATGAAGGCGAACCTGACGGCCTGCACCGAGGCCTTCCTCGCCGCCGAAAGCGCGCAGGAGCAGATCGCGCAGTACGACCGCGTTACGGACCTGTCCGTGGAATTCAACACGATGGGAAGCCTTGCCAATGCCCGCCATACCATCGACACGCGCGATGAATTCTATGACGCCGAGTCAACGTTCTTCGACGAGAGCTGGCCTCAGCTGAGCGTCTATTTCCAGCGCCTGAACGAGGCCATGCTGGACTCGAAGTTCCGCCCGGAGCTGGAGGCCCATTACGGCAGCCTGCTGTTCCTGAAGCTCGAGATCAGCCGCCGCAGCTTCAAGCCGGAGCTTGTGGAGCTTATGCAGGAGGAAAACCGCCTGACGTCCCGCTATCAGAAGCTCTATGCCAACATGACCGTGGAATTTGACGGCAAGACCATGCCCATGCCGATGCTCGGCAAGTACAAGGTCAGCGCCGACCGCGCCGTTCGCCGCGCCGCTTACGAGGCCGAGGGCAAGGTCTTTGATGCAAACCGCGCGGAGCTGGACGAGATCTATGACAGGCTCGTCCACAACCGCAATGCGCAGGGCCGCATGCTTGGCTATCCGAACTTCATTCAGCTCGGCTATGACCGCCTCGGCCGCAACTGCTATGGACAGAAGGAGCTGGCGGCCTTCCGCGACCAGATCGCAAACGATCTTGTCCCCATCATTGCGGAGGTCAAGGAGGCCCAGCGCAAGCGCATCGGCGTCGACCGCCTGTACATTTACGACGACAAGTTCCGCTTCCCGGACGGCAACCCGGCCCCGGAGGGCACGGCGGAGGAGATCCTCGCCGCAGGCCGCAGAATGTATGAGGAGCTCAGCCCGGAGACGAAGGAATTCGTCGACTTCCTCTACGACAACGAGCTGCTCGACGTGCTGTCCCGCGAGGGCAAGGCCCCCGGCGGCTACTGTACGATGTTTGAAAAATACAAGGCTCCGTTTATCTTCTCGAACTTTAACGGCACAGCCGGAGACGTCGATGTGCTGACCCACGAGGCCGGTCACGCCTTCGCATTTTACCGCGCAATGAACAGCGATATCTACCCGGACCTGCGCGAACCGACCATCGAGGCCTGCGAATGCCACTCCATGAGCATGGAATTTCTGACGCAGGATTATCATAAATATTTCTTCTTCGGCGCGCAAACGGCAAAATACGAGCTTGCCCACTGTGAAGACAGCCTCGATTTTATCCCCTATGGCTGCATGGTGGATGAATTCCAGCATTTGATGTATGAAAATGAGGACCTGACGCCGGATGAGCGCCACGGCGTGTGGGAGAAGCTCGAGAAGAAGTACCGCCCCTGGCTGAGCATGGACGGCCTGCCCTTCTACGGCCGCTACGCCCACTGGCAGTGGAAACCGCACATTTATCTCAATCCGCTGTACTATATTGATTATTGTATGGCAGGTACGGTCGCGTTCCAGGTCTGGACGCTCTCTCTGCAGGACCGCAAGGCAGCGTGGGAGAAATATCTGGCCTTTGTCGACCAGGCAGGAACAAAGACGTTCGCCGATTTGTGCCAAAGCGTCGGTCTGCGTATACCGTACGAGGACGGCTGCATCCGCGAGGTCGGCTCCGGTATTCGCGACTGGATCCGGGAAAACAGACCTGCCGAGGCCTGAATGCACCTTGCATAGTCCCCGAGCGGTGGATGACAGAAAGCGTGATTTTCGGCAGGTCGTGTCAGGATGCGCGTATCTTGTGAACATTTCATGAAATCAAAAAAATTATCCACCGGTCTGCTATAAAAATTCACAGAAGATTTTCAAAGGGAAAAAAATTCGTTCTTTTTTGTTGATTCTGCAAGGGAATTGTGTTATAGTATTACCAAACTTTTCAGAAAGCATCCAAGGGTTGTCCGCCGCATACGGACACAAGTGCTTTGCTCGATATTATCTGTGAATATCACAGCATAATATACAAATTTTTGTAGGAGGTAACGCAATGAAAAAGAATCTTCTCAAGCTTCTGACTCTGGTTCTCGCTCTGGTCATGGTCGTCACCGTGTTCGCCGGCTGCAAGAAGGCAGACGAGGAAACCGAAGCCCCCACGCAGGGCAGCGAAGAGACTCCCACTGAGACGCAGGAGCAGCCGGCTGACGAGTACAAGCCGTCCGCTGCACAGCTCCTGAACGGCAAGGAGTGGGGCAAGGATTACACCGAGCTGTACGACGAGATCGGCGACAAGGTCACGATCGACGACGTGCAGGAGGATCCGACCACCGGTCTGGCTTACGTCGAGTACGAGGGCAAGACCTATGAGCTCGGCATGGACTTCCTGTCCATGGCAATGGTCTACAAGACCGCTGTTCCCGAGAACTCCCAGTACGAGACCGAGGACGACGTCTACGCCGCCTGGTGGAAGTACTACATGACCCGTTGGAACTATCTCCTCCCGGAGATCCCCCTCTACAGCAACGAGTACTACGATGTTTACAACGCAAAGATCAAGGGCGTTGACGAGCATCCGACGAACCCGTACTGGGGCCCGGCAAAGGCTCTGATCGACTGGACGAGTGAGAAGGCCGACAACGACATCATCATCGGCAACACCACCGACCTGTCCGGCAAGTTCCGCTATTCCCCGTTCGGCGGCTCCAACCCCGGTGCTGCTGACCTTGACGTTGACAACCTCATCAACGGCCTGGAAACTGTCGCCACCACCAAGGAAGGCGGCTTCGAGGTCAACAAGACGGTCGTCAAGCAGCTTGACAAGGTTGAGAATGAGGATGGCACCCTCACCTACACCATCACCCTGAACGACGGTCTGCTCTTCAGCGACGGCACCCCCGTCACCGCGAAGAACTATCTGTACTTCCCCATGGTCTTCTCCACCCTCGTCGCCTCCGAGGCTGAGGGCAAGGATCGCCAGGCCGGCCTGACGATGGTCGGCTTTGAGGAATTCAACGCTTACGACGGCACCAACGAGGGCGACGGCGTCTCCAAGACCTTTGCCGGCCTGCGCCTGCTGGCCGACAACCAGTTCTCCGTCACCGTTAAGCCTGAGTATGCGAACTACTACTATGCCATCAGCTATGCCGGCTTCTCCCCGTTCGTCAAGGAACTGTGGTGCGGCGACTTCGACATCGCTGACGACGGCGAAGGCTGCTACTTCACCGACGGCTTCTACAACAAGACCGGCGACAGCTTCGACATGGCTGCTCATCTCGTTGCTTCTTCCAACAACACCGACACCACCTATGCGTGCTCCGGCCCGTATGTTGTGGAGTCCTATGACGAGGGCGATAAGTCCGCGATCCTGACCCTGAACCCGAACTTCCCCGGCAACTACGAAGGTGCAAAGCCCTCCATCGCGAAGGTCATCTACAAGAAGAGCGTCTCCGCTACCCAGCTCGACGATCTGAAGTCCGGCGGCGTTGACGTCCTCATGGGCATCACCGGCGGTGCCGAGACCGACGAGGCTGTCGCTGCCTGCGACAACTCCAACGGCGCTTTCGTTTACACCCACTACAGCCGCGCCGGCTACGGCAAGCTGCAGTTCCGTAACGACTATGGCCCCGCTCAGTTCACTGCTGTCCGTCAGGCCATCACCTACTGCCTGGATCGTGCTTCCTTCGCGAAGACCTTCACCGGCGGCTACGGCGGCGTTGTTGACGGCGCTTACTACGCCGGCTCCTGGATGTACAAGGAAGCTGCTGCCAACGGCATGCTGCTGAACGCGTACGACACCTCTGCCGATACCGCCATCGCAGTCCTCGAGGCTGACGGCTGGATCTATGATGCAAACGGCGAGCCTTACGTTGAGGGCGTCCGCTACAAGAAGATCCCGGCTGAGTATGCCGACGAGAACGACAAGACCTACAAGTCCATCGACGGCGCTTATGTGACCACGAAGGTCGGCGACGATTACTACATGCCGCTGGTCCTCAACTGGTACGGCACCACCGATAACCCCTTCTCTGATCTGCTGGTCACCGACTTCGAGCAGGGCGCTAACATCGCTGCTGCCGGTATCGTGATCCAGAAGACCACGGGCGACTTCAATCCGATGCTCGACGAGTTCTATCAGCAGGCTGTGTACGGCTTCTATTCCGGCACCCCGATGTACAGCTGCTTCAACTATGCAACCGGCTTCACCTCCGCTGCATACGACTACTCTTACAACTGGTCCATCGATCCCTCCTTCTATGAGAACAACTCCGTTGCTTATCTGATGGACGAGGCCGATATCTACTGGCTGAGCTAATGGCGGCAGGCCCTCAGGCCTGACTGACGCATCAAGTATCCGAGATCACGGGATGGGGGTTCGCCCCCGTCCCGTGATTGTGGATTCAAAACCCTGTGTATCACGGCGCACTGTCAAATAACTTCTTTTCACAGTTATCACCTCTGGCGCGCATGTTTATCCATAGGGTGTATCTGAAAGCCCGCCCTGTGGTCCAGCCCGGTAAAGTGCCGCATTCTTCCCGGATCCGCTCTTGTGCAGAAGCGGCTTTTCAGATACACCCTATCCCCGCGGCTTGCGGTCCCGCCGCAGCCTGATCCTGACCCGCGCAGAAACAGATTGCCCCGGCATGGCACCGGGGACGATTGATTCCCCGCGCTGCCAAATCTACTGTCGTGCGGGCGACAGACTGGAGAGTACCTTATGTTCAAATACGTTCTCAAGCGAATCGGCTACATGTTCCTGGTCCTGTTTATCCTGTCGATCGTGATTTTCATGATCTACAACCTGACCCCGAGCAACCGCGCCTATACCGATGCGAAGGCCGATCAGGTCGCCATGAAGCAGCAGCTCGCCGGTATGTCCGCCGAGGCACAGGCCAAGTGGTTCGAGGAACGGTACGAAATGTATCAGATCAGCTACGGCACCGAAACCAACAACATGATCCTCCGCTATCTGCGCTGGGTCGGCCTGTATCCCTATGCGGATAACCCCTACACTGGCAAGGAAGGCAAGCTCAATGGCCTCCTGCAGGGCAACTTCGGCTATTCCTATCAGTACAAAAAAGATGTAGTTAACGTTGTCGCCGCTCCGATGAAGAACACGATCTTCATCAACATCTTCGCCACGATTCTGGCGCTGGCCATCACCATTCCGCTTGGTATCGCCTGCGCCGTGCGCAAAAACAGCAAATTCGACCGCTTCACACAGGTCTTTACCATCATCGGCTACAGCTTGCCGAGCTTCATTATCTGTATTCTGTTTATCTGGGTCTTCTGCGCTCTGCTCGGCTGGTTCCCGGCCAGCGGTATGAAGACGCCGGGCAGCAGCTACGAGGGCTTCAAGTGGTTCACCGACCGCATGTACTATCTGGCCCTCCCGCTCATCACCATGACGTTCTGCTCTCTGGGCAGCATGACGCGCTACGTCCGTGCCTCCATGATCGATGCTCTGTCCATGGACTGCATCCGTACCGCGCGCGCCAAGGGCGTCAAGGAAAAGACCGTTATCTATTCTCACGCATGGCGCAACGCCCTGATCCCCATCGTTACGATGATCGTCGGCTGGTTCACCAGCATCTTTGCGGGCTCCCTGATCTTTGAAGACATGTTCGGTCTCAACGGCATGGGCAAGCTCATGATCTCGTCCCTGCGTACCTCGGACTACGATGTTACGATCCTGATGCAGTTGTTCTATGTCGTCGTCGCGCTGCTCGGCAACCTTGTCATCGACATTGTCTATGGCCTGGTCGACCCGCGCGTCAGAGTCAACAAGTAAGGGGGTAAGAGCATGAGCAAGAAGAATTCCTCCGCGAAGCGCAGCTGGCTCGGCCGCCTCTTCTTTGGCGGCAGCAAGGGCCTGGCCGATGATATCGAGGCCAAGCGCGCAGCCAAAAACGACGTCGAAGAGATTGTCAGCCCGGTCAAGCAGATCGTCCGCGGCTTTATGGAGCGCAAGCTCGCCGTAGGCGCCCTCTGCGTGGTCATCGCCATGTTCCTGCTGGTCTTCATCGGCCCGCTGTTCATGACGAACTATACCGACACCTATACCGAAGTCACGCAGGCCAACCTGCCGCCCACGATGTCCATGCTCTCCGTCCCGAGCGAGCTGAAGAACGACATCAAGATGCTCGACAGCTACGGCAGCTTCTCCGTCGGCCTTTCCAACGCGGGCAAGGTCTATGTCTGGGGCGCAACGGGCCTCGGCACGACGGGCATTGACATCGCCGATATCCCGGAAGAGGTTCAGAATGAGAAGATCGCCTGGGTCGCTGCCGGTATCGATCACATCGTTGCTGTCGGTGAGAACGGCAAGGTCTACGCCTGGGGCGCAAACAAGCTCGGCCAGTACGGCTACTTTGACCCGGCGGTGAACCCCAACATCGCTCCCGAGCCGGACGAGCTCCTCAACGGCACCATCGATGCCTCCAACATCAAGAAGATTACCTGCGGCTATCAGGCCACGGCCATCCTGATGAACGACGGCACCCTGTATATGTGGGGCAACAAGAACACCTATCAGAACTTCGACACCGTAGCCACGCTGGACGGCAAGCTCACGGATATCGACTTCACGCTGAACTATGTCGTCGCGGTGACGGACGGCAACTCCGTCTACACCGGCAAGCGCGGCCTGTATGATCAGATGCGCGACAACATGGGCTCCGCCACGGTTCCCCTGCGCGAGTTCCTGAATGGCCGCAAGATCACGAGCATCTATGCCACGAGCAAGACGGTCTGCGCCCTGCTCGACGACGGTACCGTCGGCTTCGTCGGCGACTTCGACACGAGCAGCAAGGCCATGCCCAAGCTGCACGAGGGCGAAGAGATCGTCAAGATCGTCTCCGGCACCTATCATTACACCGCGCTGACCAGCGAGGGCCGTGTGTTCTCCTGGGGCAGCAACACCCTCGGCCAGTGCAAGGTCCCCGATGACGCACAGGGCGCGTCCGACATCTTCGGCGGCGCGTTCCAGAGCTACGCGGTCGATTCCAACCACGAGCTTATGGGCAAGTGGGGCCTGAAGGGCTATCTCTTCGGCACGGATAACTACGGCGCGAACGTTGCCCTGCGTATCATTCAGGGCGGCAAGATGACGATGACCATCGGTGCGATCGCCGTTATCATCTCCACGATCATCGGCATCATCATCGGCTGTATCTCCGGCTACTTCGGCGGCAAGGTCGATATGTTCCTGATGCGCTTCACCGAGATTTTCGGCGCCATTCCGTTCCTGCCGTTCGCAATGATCCTGTCCGCCCTCATGGCGCAGATGGACATCAGCGAGAATGAAAAAATCTTCATCCTCATGGTCATTCTTGGCCTGCTGAGCTGGACCGGCCTGGCCCGCCTCGTCCGCGGCCAGATCCTCCTCGCCCGCGAGCAGGAGTATGTCACGGCCGCCAAGGCCATGGGTCTGCGCGAGTCCCGCATCGCATTCCGTCATATCCTGCCGAACATTGTCTCGGTCATCTTCGTCACGCTGACTCTCGACTTTGCGACCTGCATGCTGACGGAGTCCACGCTGAGCTACCTCGGCTTCGGCGTCACCTACCCGCGTCCGACATGGGGCAATATGCTCAACGGCGCAAACAACTCCACCGTCATCAAGAACTTCTGGTGGCGCTGGCTGTTCCCGGCGATCTTCCTTGCGATCACCTGTATCTGCATCAACATCGTCGGCGATACGCTCCGTGACGTCATGGATCCGAAGTCTGACCGCGATAAATAAGGGAGGGAAGAGATATGGCATTACTTGAATTAAAAGATTTGCATACTTTCTTCCGCACGAAGAAGGGTATTGTCAAGGCGGTCAACGGTGTTTCCTATTCCGTTGAGACCGGACGCACGCTTGGCGTCGTCGGCGAGTCCGGCTCCGGCAAGAGCGTCTCCGCCATGAGCATCCTGCAGCTTCTCGACGGCAACGGCTATATCGACAGCGGCGAGATCCTCTTCGAGGGCCGTGACCTTACGAAGCTCACCGAGAAGGAAATGTATTCCGTCCGCGGCAATGATATCTCCGTCATCTTCCAGGAGCCGATGACCAGCCTGAACCCGGTCTTCACCGTGTCCCGTCAGGTCAGCGAGCCGTTCATTATCCATCAGGGCATGACGAAGAAGCAGGCTGCCGCAAAGGTCATTGAAATGCTGGCCGATGTCAAGATCCCGAATCCGCACATCGTCGCCAAGCAGTATCCGCATCAGCTGTCCGGCGGTATGCGTCAGCGTGTCATGATCGCCATGGCACTGGCCTGCAAGCCGAAGCTGCTCATCGCGGACGAGCCCACCACGGCTCTGGACGTTACGATCCAGGCGCAGATCCTGAAGCTCATGAACGATCTGAAGGAAGAGCACGGCACCTCGATCATCTTTATCACCCACGACCTCGGTGTTATCCGCCAGATCGCGGACGACGTGGCCGTTATGTACTGCGGTCAGGTCGTGGAGATGGCGCCCGCCGGTACAATCTTCATGGGCGCTGAGTTCTCTCATCCCTACACCGAGGGCCTGATGAACTCCATTCCGCGCCTGAGCACCCCGACGCATACGCGTCTGGACGCCATCCCCGGCGCAGTGCCGCACCCCCTCAAGCTCCCGAAGGGCTGCAAGTTCGCCCCGCGCTGCAAATACGCCACGGAGCGCTGCCTCAATGAGGAGCCCGAGATGATTCACGTCAGCGAGACGCAGCAGGTTCGCTGCTTCTACCCGCGGAAGGAGGACCGGCATGGAAAGAAATAATGTTCTTCTCAAGATCACGGACCTGCGGCAGTATTTCCCGGTCGGCAAAAAGAAGGGCTTGTACGTCAAGGCGAACGACGGCATCAGCCTGAATATCTACGAAGGCGAAACGGTCGGCCTCGTCGGCGAGTCCGGCTGCGGCAAGTCCACGTTCGGACGCACGCTGCTGCAGCTCTACCGTCAGACCGACGGCAAGACGATGTACTATGGCGCGTCCCGTGATGAGCTGGCCCCCGAGTATATCGAAAAGACCATCCGCCATCTGCCCCACGGCCTGCATGAGCTGGCCGCGCTCGAAAAGAAGCGCGACGAGATGCAGAAGGCCTATGATGCTGCCGATGAGCAGAAGCGCCTGCACATGCACAACGATCTCACGGCTGCGAAGAAGGCTGCGAACGATGCCTATCTGAACATCGTGAATGTCATCGGCGGCTTTATCACCGCCAAGGACCTCGGCCCTGTCATGAAGATCTTCTCCGAGCGCCATGACCGCTGCTGTGACCTGCACAAGGCCATCGAGAAGCGCGCCCCCGTCAAGCTCAACTATGACGAGGAGGCCTTCAAGCTCTCGAAGCTCAAAGCGGGCGAGAGAGGCTATGACAGCCGCAAGGGCAAGCTTGACAAGCTGGCTGAGAAGGTCGCCGCGCATGACAAGCTCGTCGAGGCCGCCCGTGCCGAGATTGCAAAGGTCGACGCCCGCATCGACGCCATGCGCGCGAAGTACGCCGCCGATCCCGAGTTCCAGAAGCACGAGGCCCTGCTCGATAACGGCATCGACCTTGCGCGCCTGACCTATCCGGAGGTCCGTACCCTGCGCTGCCAGATGCAGTATATCTTCCAGGATCCGTATTCCTCCCTGAACCCCCGTATGACCGTTGCCAACATCATCGGCGAGGGCCTGCTGGCGCACAAGTACTGCAAGAAGGCCAACGAGCGTATGCATGAGGAGATCCTGCAGACCATGGAGGACTGCGGCCTGGCTCCCTACTTCCTGCATCGCTATCCGCATCAGTTCTCCGGCGGTCAGCGCCAGAGAATCGGCATTGCCCGCAGCCTTGCCGTGCATCCGAAGTTTGTCGTCTGCGACGAAGCCGTTTCGGCTCTGGACGTTTCCATCCAGTCGCAGATCATCAACCTGCTGCAGGACCTGAAGGAGCAGCAGCACCTGACCTACCTGTTCATCACGCACGATCTGTCGGTCGTTAAGTATATCTCCGACCGCATCGGCGTTATGTATCTGGGCAATCTCGTCGAGCTTGCCGACTCACAGGAGATCTTCGACCACCCGATGCATCCGTATACCGAGGCTCTGCTCGAATCCATCCCGACGACGGAGGAAAAGCGTGACCTGGCGGTGCTCGAGGGCGATATCCCCAGTCCGGTCAACCCGCCGAAGGGCTGCAAGTTCCACACGCGCTGCAAGTACTGCACCGAGATCTGCACCCACGTCGTCCCTGACTGGGAGGAGGTCACGCCGAACCACTTTGTAGCCTGCCACCACAAGCTGCACACCAATGAGTGAGCGCAAGACGGGCAGTGGGGAGCGTCAGGATGCCGAGCAGCCTGAGGCCGCCGAGCAGAACGAGCCGCAGGGAAGAACACTGAAGTTTCCGGAGCTGCCGGAGCGCCGCAGTCTGATGGGCGGCGTGATGTTCCGCAAAAAGCTCGCCCGGGCCCGCGCCTTCCAGAAGGAGCGCAGCGGTGAGTCCGAGGAAGCGCCGGAGGAGGGCATCCCGCTGGAAAAGCACGATGTCTCCACGATGATCTTCAGCGCCCTGTTTACGATCGTTCCGATCTGCTTGGGTATTTTGCTGCTGATGGGCTTCCTGCTCCTACTGATCTTTCGCGCCCTCTGATCCAAAATTCAACAAACCGCTGCAAAATGTGCTCCATTTTGCAGCGGTTT
>ERZ1673746.316-NODE-316-length-62490-cov-6.502923_pt1 | contig 62490 bp, 63 predicted proteins | sample MGYA00580205_ERZ1673746 | MGnify/ENA primary metagenome ERZ1673746 (study PRJEB41218, sample SAMN15661771) | gut metagenome | host: Homo sapiens | place: Canada: London | collected 2015-08-20/2019-03-30 | study: EMG produced TPA metagenomics assembly of...
GCCGATTATTGAAGAAGATATGAATATAAGTTTGGACAATGATACACATATTGAGACGGTCTGTTTGATGTCAAGAGTCAAAGAAAAATAGGCGCGAAAGCCCAGTAATACTGCGGTTTTCGGGCAATCGAGCAAATTTGGCGTCGGGCAGTACGAAGCTTCTCGGTAACTTATCCAAGGGCAATCCGGCTCAAAAAGTGTGAGAGTTGAGTTGCCACGATAGATGTCACTATGTTGAGTTGCCGAGTTAGATGTCGGGGAGTTGTGGCTGTGAGATAGATGTCAGAGCGACAACTCATGATCTATACAGGAGGAGATTGTGTAATCTCTTTTTCCGCATATTCAATGAAAACCTTCGCGGCGGGTGATAGTTCTCTTGTTGTTGGCGCAGCAATACCAAGGGATATATATTGCGGCGGATCAAGCGGTAATTCGATGATTTCATCTTTCCAGTCACGGGAGATCAAGCGTTGGTTAAAGCTGATGCCTAAACCGGCGGCGACCATTTTGTAGGTGGAAAAACCATCACGGGTAGAGAATCTGGTATCCGGATGAAGAGAGAACTGCCTGAGAAGACGATCCTGATCTGTATCATGATCGGGAGACGTATGGATGAATGGCTCCTGCTCCAGTCTCTTTATCGGAAAGGATGATCGATTCTCCAATTCATGTCCCTTTGGAAGCCAGACCACGATCTCGTCTTCGAAAAGGGGTATCCACTGACACGGAACGTTATCAGATGGCTTGGCGCAGAAGCAAAAGTCCATCAAGCCGTCATTCAGCCACTCATACGTTTCTCTGTTTCCACCTTCCGTAAGGTTGATCGTGATGCCGGGGTATGAGGCACAAAACCCTTTTAGTATCGGCGGCAGGCAAAGAGCAGAGATACTGTAATAGGTTCCGATATTGAGTGTGCCTCTAAGGAGTCCTGTTAAGTGAGAACTGTATTCTTTCGCATTGTTATGAGCCCGGACGATGTCAGTGAACAGAGGGAGCATGGCTTTGCCGTTCTCAGTAAGTGTGACGCCATGCTTACTGCGGAAGAATACTTCATAACCGAGCTCATTCTCCAATGCTCGGATCATGCGGGTGATACCAGATTGCGTATAATTCAAGGCTTCAGCGGTAGCACTCAGGCTTCCAGTCTCGACAGCTTTAAGAACAGCCTCACATTGATTGATTTCCATACTTTCTCCTTCTATGAATATAATCATGACAAGCATGATGAATTGAAACTTTACTCATGGATAAGATGATTATATAATCTGACATAGAATAAGTCAATGAGGAGGCCACAAAGGATATGAATGAAAAACTCAGCTTCGCCTGTGATTATGCAAAAGGAGCTCATCCTGATATTCTGCGGAAGATGATGGAAACTAATATGATAAATACAGCAGGATATGGGCTTGATGAGATCTCTGAATCCACCAGAGACAGAATCAGAAAAGCCTGTGAATGTGAAAGAGCTGCTGTGGAGTTTCTGGTAGGAGGCACGCAGACGAATGCCGTTATGGTCGATGCCCTTTTGAAATCCTATCAGGGAGTCATTGCAGCAGAGACGGGGCATATCAGTGTACATGAGGCAGGTGCCATCGAAGCAAATGGGCATAAGGTTCTTACAATTCCGCATCAGTACGGAAAGATATCCGCCGAGGCAGTAGAAAAATATCTGGATGACTATTACAATGACGCGAACCACGAACATATGGTAATGCCGGGAATGGTTTATCTGTCCCATCCCACGGAGTACGGAACGCTTTATACCAAGGCGGAACTTCAGGCTTTCAGAAACGTGTGTGATAAGTATGGAATTTACCTGTATGTGGATGGAGCAAGACTTGCCTATGCGCTTTCATGCCCGGAAAACGACGTGACGCTTACGTGTCTGGCAGAGCTTTGCGATGCCTTCTATATCGGCGGTACCAAGTGCGGCGCACTGTTTGGAGAAGCAGTGGTGGTTCCGGAGCCGGAAAAGATACCTCACCTTTTCACGATCATCAAGCAGCATGGAGCTCTTCTGGCGAAAGGAAGACTACTGGGAATCCAGTTTGACGAGCTGTTCCGGGATGATCTATATATGAAGATTGGAAAACCGGCGATTGAATCAGCAGCGCGCATAAGGAAGGCTTTACTGGAAAAAGGGTACCGTCTGTATTTTGAATCACCGACGAATCAGATCTTTGTTGTCATCGAAAATGATGCGCTGAAAAGGCTGGGAGAAAAAGTCGAGTACGGATTCTGGGAAAAATACGATGACGATCACACTGTGATCCGGTTTGCGGCAGACTGGGGAACAACAGAAGCTGAAATGGACGCATTGATCGATATCCTATAGAAGGAGCACTATGATGAGACAATATGTAGTTGATGCATTTACGGATAAGCCTTTTTCAGGAAACCCGGCTGCGGTCTGCGTTATGGACAGCTGGCCTTCGGAGGAATCCATGATGAAGCTGGCGATGGAGAACAATTTATCCGAAACGGCATTCATAGTAAAGGAAGATACAGGATACCGTCTGCGCTGGTTTACACCGGGCACTGAGGTGGAACTTTGCGGGCATGCAACTTTGGCATCCTCCTATGTAATTCTAAATTACTACGATACAGACAGAGATATAGTGCAGTTCAATACGCTGAGCGGGGTGCTGACAGTCAGAAAGAACGGTGACCTGTATCAGATGGATTTCCCGACCTATGAACTGAAAGAGGTTCCGGTTACAGATGAGATGGAGCAGGCTTTTGGCGTGCGTCCCATCAAGGCGGTGCTGGGACTGGATTTGGTTTGTGTTTTTGAAACGGAAGAACAGGTGCGGCAGATGCATCCGGATCACGATCGCCTTATGGGTATCGAAGGTCGCATTCAGAATGCCACAGCAGCGGGAAAAGAAACAGACTGTGTCTCCCGGAGCTTTTGTCCCAAACTTTCTGTAGCAGAAGATCCCGTCTGCGGTTCTGCGCATTGTCAGATCGCAGATTATTGGTCAGGCGTGCTGGGCAAGAAAAAGATACAAGCGTATCAAGCGTCAAAACGCGGTGGATATCTATACTGCGAGATGCTTGAAAACGGAAGGATATCCATCAGTGGGAAAGTAGCGTTAGTAGCGATTTCAGATATTGTGGCTAAGCTGTAATAAAAATGTTTCTACGAAATATCGAGGCTCCCGCACTGCCATCATAGGCGGCGGGGAGCACAGTCCTTGCGAGATAAATAAAGGAGGGTTCAAACCAGATGAAAACAATCAGACTTTTGTATCCGGATCATGTGAGCGGCGGTCTGGAAACCTATTATTTCGGAGCAAACCTGCTTCAGTATATTCTGCCGAAGAACGACAGTCAGCCGATTGTGCGGGTAGAGATCGCTCCGCCGGATGGAAAAGAAAAAGCGATCACAAACGGTATTTCCGCTGAGAATGAAGTGCTCTCCGGGATCGCAGACGCACAGAAGAAGCTGGGCATGGAGAAACCTGATCGAGTTATCACGATCGGCGGAAACTGCGTCGTCTCTCTTGCGCCGTTTGATTATCTTCACGGCAAGTATGAGAACACCGGCATTATCTGGATCGACGCGCATCCGGACGTTTCTACTGTGAATGACGGATATCCCTGCGCACACGCCATGGTGCTGGGCAGCCTTTTGGGGCATGGCGCAGATCAGCTTGTGTCTAAAATGAAAAACCCCGCATTCAAACCGGAGGATATTTTTTATGTTGGACTTCAGCCTGTGCATGATTATCAGGAGAAGTTTCTGAAGGAAATCGGAGTCAATTATAAAGTGCAGGATCAGGCAATTGTTTCTGACGATGAGATCACTGATTTTGTGAAAAAGTTCGATCATATCCTTCTGCATTTTGACATTGATGTACTGGATGAGCATCTGTTCCATTCGACCTATTATGCGAACTCCGAGCTGGTTGGTGACGGAGCCGGCGGCGGAAAGATGACTATGGAAAAGCTGGCTGACATTTTGAAACTGATCGAAGATCATGCAAATATTGTCGGCTTTACCATTGCAGAGTATCTTCCTTTTGACGAGCACAGACTGCATAAGATGCTCTCAGGTGTAAGGCTGTTAACTGATACTGAATGATGTTATGCTTCCACTACAGGCAAAAGGCTCCCACACTGCCATTATCGGCGGCGGGTAGCTAAGAACGAGAGAACAGCTCCTTAACACATGTGTTAAGCAGGCTCTCGTTTTGCGTGCTGGGATTGCTTTATCCCGTGGGCTACAATAGGATCATCCCGGATGAAGGAGGCAAAGTACATGGAAATAGGTACAATAATCAAAAAACTGCGCACCGACAGGCATATAAAACAGGAGTCATTCGCAGAGGCTCTTGGCGTGTCGGTGCAGACAGTATCCCGTTGGGAGAATGATGTCAATTATCCGGATATTGCCATGCTCCCTCAGATTGCCTCGTTTTTCCATGTAACCACGGACTACCTTCTGGGAGTGAAAGGAGAGTTCACAATGGCAAAATTAATGAGAACCACAGAAGAGTTTCAGGTTGGGACACGCGAAGAGGCCGAAAAGATGGTAAAAGACTTTCAGGCTGCGCCTTTTCCCAAGGTAAGCTCTTATGAGATCAATGAAGAAGGAAACCAGATCGTACTGACCGTTCATAAAGAGTTCGGCGTTGAGCTGGATCAGATGAAGTTCGACTGATATGAAAAGCATATCCTGACATCAAAACGCAGTAAGGCTCCTCACTACTGATAAAGTTTCAGTGGCGGGGAGCCTTGTTTTATGCTTCGATGTCGATTGTGATACCGGATTTGAATTCCACGGTGAAGTGGTCGGAAAAGACGGTGATCTTCTCGATGAGCTTTTTGACCAGAGTCTCATCAAACTCTGTGATGTCGGTTTCCTGCCCGGAGATGAAGTCCTGCAGCTCCTTGATTCGGTTCATGGCTTCTTCCCGGTGATGGCTATCGAGCTCGGATTGTTCCTTCTGGTCGCGGAGCCGGAAAATCTCATCGGCGATAGCGTCATAGTCCTGCTTGTTATTTGCCTTCTTGATGAGCTCTTTTTGCAGTTCCTCCAGTCTTGCCTGAATGCCGTCCGGTGAGAGGGTGTCAGCGTTAACCACGGCCTTGGCGATGTTCTGCTGTAAGGTTTTCAGGAAAAAGTCCCGCTCGGTAAGGATCTGATGGAAGGCCTTGACCGTGACCTCCTGCAGCAGGAGCTCGTTGACCGTCCGGTTGGTACAGTCCTTTTCAGCGGAGGTGGGCTCCAAGCGACTGATGCAGCGCCAGACGATGGATTTGCAGCCGTGGTTGTTCCAGTGAACGCGCCGGTAAAGCTCGCCGCAGTTTCCGCAGAAAACCATCTGTGCAAAACAGTGATTGCAGGAGAAGCTGCGTTTCTTGCCTGTCGGACTGACGTGGACTACCCTACGACGGACAAGCTCTGCCTGCACCTGCATGAAGAGCTCTTTCGGAATGATCGCTTCGTGGTCGCCCTCTACGTAGTATTGAGGAACGGTGCCGTTGTTCTTGATCCGCTTCTTTGTCAGGAAGTCTGTGGTGTAGGTCTTTTGAAGCAGGGCGTCTCTCATGTACTTCTCATTTCGGAGAATCTTGTTGATGGTGCTGGTGTGCCATTTTGTCTTGCCAGCGCCGGTGAGAATGCCGTCAGTCATAAGCCCGTCGGCGATCTTATCCATGCTGGAACCTTCGAGGTATTCCCGGTAGATGCGCTTTACGATTTCTGCCTGCTCCGGATCGATAATCAGGTGTCCGCTGTCATCCTTGGTGTATCCGAGGAAGCGATTGTGGTTGACCTGAACCTTACCTTGCTGGTAGCGGTATTGCAGTCCCAGTTTGATGTTCTGGCTCATTGACTGGCTTTCCTGCTGGGCAAGGCTCGCCATGATCGTGATCAGCACCTCGCCCTTAACGTCCAGCGTGTTGATGGCTTCCTTCTCAAAATAAACTGGTATGTTCTTATCCTTCAGCTGCCGGATGTATTGCAGGCAGTCGAGAGTGTTACGAGCAAATCGGCTGATGGACTTGGTGATGACCATGTCGATGTTACCGGCCATGCACTCGTCGATCATTCGGTTGAATTCATCACGCTTTTTTGTGTTGGTACCGGAGATACCGTCGTCTGCAAATATGCCCGCCAGCTCCCATTCCGGATTCTTTTGAATGTACTCGGTGTAGTGCGTGACCTGAGCCTCGTAGCTTGTTTCCTGTTCTTCGGAATCCGTGCTGACGCGGCAGTAGGCTGCAACACGGAGTTTTTTCTGCGCTGATTGTTTCACTGTATTTCCGACCTGCCGTCTGGCCGGAATCACCATAACATTTCCCATTAGCTTACCTCACTTTCAATGAGGCTGTAGAGGTATTCTGCTTGCAGCCTCGGATCTTCATAGTGTTGCTCTGCCGCTGCCATGCGAAAGCCGGTAGGAGAAGCTGCAGGCTCCACGTTCTTTTTCCTGTTCAGCCTGCCAAGTTTCCCGGCGCGTTCAAGCCGGATGGCAGCAGCTTTATCGAAGGTTTCCTGATCGATGATGGCCGGGTAAAAATCGTCTCCGAGGTAGTGCCTGTTTTCCATCAGGCGCTTTGCCGTGCCGTGGTAGGTTTCAATACCAGCAGCGGCGGCAGCCTTGGCCAGTGCCATCCCGGAGAGGTAATTCTCATAGAGCTTTCGTATTTTATTGGCTTCATCTTCTTTAATCGTGGCGCAGCCGTTTTCAATGCTGTAGCCGTAGGGTGTATGTCCCATGTTTTCACATCCTTTCTCGAAGCGTCAGACCGCATTTCAGCTCAAAGCGCACTTCATTTCTGGAGCGGACAATGATGCGGTTCACATATTCATTAAACAGGTCATCATCGAATTCCTGAAGTATTCCACCTTTTTCTGTAAAGTGCAGAAGCGCTGTGGCTGCTGTGACCTTTGTTACATCTCCGGAAACAGCGTTTTTTAAGGCGTTGATCTCATCCCGGAAACTGTCTGCCTGAGAAAGCAGCTCGTTCGTTTCTTTGTTAAAAAGGATCGGGTCGATGATGCCCTGTGTCATGAGCTTTGTCAGCGTCTCGCGCTTTTCTGTGTTCTGCGCCAGTAGGGTCTGTATTTCCTGAATGCGCCGAAGCGAGTCATCAGACGAAGTGTTTTTCAATGCGTCCACATATGGTTTTAGGATGATCCTGTGCGCATAGACCAGCTTGTTCATCATGGTGACGAAAGCCTGCTTCAGATCATCGTCTTTTACAAAAAGCATGTGGCATTTATCTTTATCCTTGATGTGGGTACTGCAGCACCATGCGGTGTATTTGTATCCGGTGCAGCTGTGTATCCGGCGCTTAAAGGTATCGCCGCACTCGCCGCAGATGATCTTCCCGGAGAAGGTGTAGCGATTCTGGTATTTGTCGCTCCCTTTGACGACACCTTTTTCCGTTGCCCGCTGGTGAATAAAAGCGTGAGCAGCTTCAAAGTCCTCCCGGCTGATGATTGCCTCGTGATGATCCTTGACCATGTACTGTGTCTGCTCGCCGTGATTGTTGTGCCGGACAAAGCGTGAATCCGAGTACGTTTTCTGGAAAAGGCAGTCGCCGACATACTTCTCATTGGAGAGCATCCCGCGAATGGTTGTGGCTGTCCAGCGTCCGTTTCGCTTGGTAGGAATGCCGCGCCGGTTCAGGTCATCCGCGATGGCGTGGGTGCCTTTGCCGGAGAGCAGCGCTGCGAAGATTTCTTTTACCACAGCCGCCTGCTCCGGATTAATTACCATCTGCTCGCCATCCCAATCGTAGCCGTAGGGTGGGTAGCTGACTTTATAGGTGCCGCTCTCAAAGCGTTTCTGGATTGACCACTTGCTGTTTTCTGATATGGAAACAGACTCGCCTTCGGCCATGCTGGAGAGAATTGCCAGAAACAGCTCGCTCTCCATTGAGCCGGTGTTGATATTTTCCTTCTCGAAATAAATCGGAATGTGCAGGGCGAGCAGTTTTCTTACCAGTTCTAAGCAGTCCGTTGTGTTCCGGCTGAAGCGGCTGATGGATTTTGTGATAACAAAGTCCACTTTACCGGCCTTGCAGTCGTCAATGAGTCGTAGGAGCTCCGGGCGCTTGTCCTTCTTGGTGCCAGTAATGCCTTCGTCGTAATAGAGTCCAGCGAACTCCCAGTCATCACGAGATGTGATGTAATTTTCGTAGTGGGTTTTCTGTGCCTCAAGGCTTTCAAGCTGGGCATCGGAATCCGTAGAGACGCGGCAGTAGGCGGCTACCCTGATCTTCTTGAGTTTAACTTTCGAGCTCGCTGTTTCTGCGATTTTCGTGACTTTTTTCAAGGGAAGTCCCTCCTTTCCGTACGTCTATACATCACTCTAAAGCGACTACATATCAAGGGATTTTCGGCATTATTTCCGCGAACAAGGGAGAGAAAGTTTCGCGATTGATGGCGGTTAATTTGTTAAATTCAGCCACAGAAATGAGGCCGTCATCGAGCATCTTCTTTGCGATTGTCTGTGCTCTGCGGTAGTCCAGATCGCCCTGAATCCGCTCCTGCGTGAAATATCCAGATTGAACATTTGTGATTTCGTCTGTCATAACATATCCACCTCCAGTTTCCACTGGAGATGAACTGCCTTTTTGAGCGGAGGAAAATAAAAAAAAGCCTGCGGGCATTCCGAAGAACACTCGCAGGCATAGCAGATTGGATATTCAGTTATTTCACTCTGATCTTCCAGCCGGTCAGAATAAGGTTGACGTTTTTGATGAGCGTCGGGTTGAGCTTCTGGATCGCCGAAACCGTGGTGCTGTATTTCTTAGCAATTCCGGAGAGGGTATCACCGCTTTTTACGGTGTAGTAGACAGGAGTAGATTCCTGCTTTTTCACCAGAGCATTGACCTTTGCCTGCACAGCAGAATAATCATACCCGGCAGCGGTGAGGCGTTCTTTGCGGTCAGTTCCGTTTCCCCATTTGCCGTCCAGCACCTCCTGCGCCAGCTCATCTACGGTCTTTGCCGGAGTGACCGGAGCAGGAGTGGCAGGCTTGCTGTCATCGGACACAGCCTTTGTAAAGCCGTTGAAGCCGCCGTTCTGGATAATGGCAGGATAATCCACATAGGCGTAGTCCATATCCACATTACCACTGATGCCGTCAACAGAACCCTTGGAAGAATACTGCCATATGCCGTAGTCGCCCTTATAGGAGCATTTGCTCGCATACTGCGCTACCCAGTGAGCGTATGGCGTGAGTTTCGTGTCATCCATGCGCTCCTTGAAACCGGAAACAGCGGAGCCATAGATCCCGACGAAGTATCCGGCATCTTCCATAGTTTCACAGAAAGCAATGGTGGCCTCAGTGATTCCGGCCTTGGCAGAGGCAGGCTGCGCTTCGTTATCCATGTAGACCGGGTATTCCAGCTGCTTGCCCTTCAGGATTTGCAGGAAGCGCTCGGCATCTGCTTTTCCGGCGGCAGCAGTCACGCAGTCCTTTCCGACAAAGTAATAAGCGCCGATGGGAATACCGGCAGCCTTCGCGCCTTTGTAATTTGCTTCCCATTTGCTGTCCGTATAAAAACCGGCATCGGAGCCGCCAGCTTTGATGATGGCAAACTCGATACCGGCCTTTTTGACCTTATTCCAGTCAATGGTTCCCTGCCAATGACTGACGTCGATTCCTTTTCTCGTCATGTTATTTTTCCTCCTCATCGTGACGGTCGTGGAGCTGCTCCAAGACCTCCTTTAATTTCTCCGGTACCGGCAGGCCGAGGTGTGCTGCGTTCTCCGTCAGCGATAGTCCTTCATTGGACAGGTAGAAGAAGATGATCGCCGTGCGGAGCACTCCCGGATGGCTGAGTACCTGAACATCAATGACGTTTCCGATGCCTACCAGCAGGAAGATCAGCACCTTGCGGCAGATTCCCTTAAAGCCGACCTCGCTTGAGAGTTTTTTGTCTGTGATGGCACACATGATGCCGGTAAGGTAATCGCAGGTCACAAAGATCACAAGTGCAATCAAGAGTCCGTCACAGCCGCCAAGGAAATAGCCAAGCCAGCCTCCGACGGCGGCAAATACCAGTTGGATCGTGTTCCAGAATTCTTTCATGAGAAAATCCTTCCTTTATGCAAAATAAAAGCCGCCTGCATTTTGCAGACAGCCTCGTGAACTGTATCCGTGTATGAAGTTATATCTGTTTTGGCAGTGCCTCCCAGAGCCGCATATCCTCCTGTCCCAGCGACCACATGGCAAAGCCTCTCACTCCCCAGCGGTAGGCTGCTTCGTTTGCCCAGTAAACGAGCGAATCCACATCCTGATAGTAGAGGATGGAAAAGCCGTCTGCGTCTCCGAGAAAGAGCCTTGCTATCCAGATGTTGATATCCTTTGGCGTGATGGTCACCGTATAATCGTTCCCACAGGTCAGGGCAAGCTCATGGGAGTGGTAGAACTCATAATCCAGAGAAATGCTCTCGCTGCGTGTCGCATCCTCCTCGATATCCGAGGTCAGCGTAAACACCTGAAATTCCGTATCCCATGTGGCGTTCGACCGGCTGATCCTTCCATACTGCGTAACTGTGCCATCCGGGAAGGTAACATCAAAGCGCTCGTAGGGCTCGTAAGTCCATGCATCGCCAAGGCGGAGCAGCTCGCAGACCGTCCGGTTATCTGACCGGTATCCGGCATAGCCTCCGGAAAAGCCGCTGACCGTAGCTGTGAAGCGAAGCGTATAGGAAGAACCGGAATAAACACGCGCCTTGTTTCCACGGATACGCAACTCGACCGTGTACATGGATGGATCGGTACGCAGGTCTGCATTTGCTGTTCGCTCTATGGTCTGGCTGTAGCTGCCAAGGAGCGTGCTGCCGTTATAAAGCTCCACAGCCTGAGAATCATAATTTAGGCAGCAGAACAGATCACCACAGAATACTCCGGCTTTGCCACTTCCTGTCACAGGAAAAGCCAGCCTTGCCCGCAGGTGAATATCGGAAAAACCATCGTATCGCCATGCGAGCTTTCCGGAGCCGTCAAGCTGGGAGTAAACGCGGCTTTCGGAATATTCATCCTCGCGCCATACAGTCCAAGAGCCTGAAAGCGTCGTCCAGTAGTTTGTTTGCAGCACACCGTAGTCCCGGAAATCCTCATACCAGATAAGGGCAGAGTCCGGCTTTCGCCTCAGCATTTCGCAGGTGAGCTTGAAAGCTCTGTCCGGCTGACACTCGTTGCCGTCCACGTCGATAAAGTGGCGTGGAGAGAGCGTAAAGGTCGCAGTGCCCGCAGAGGGAGCCTCCGAAAAGCTGCTGCAAACACGGTAGCCATAAAACTGTACGCCTTTTACATCCACGGATATCACGATGGTGTGCGTACCGGCAGATAGTGAAATGTTGCTGGCGAGCGTCGTCCAGAAGGTGCTTCTCCAATATGGCCACCAGAGCCTGCTTTCCGTAAAATGCGTCGTGTTGCCGTCAATCGAAACATAGATGCCGTTTTTATCCCAGAAGGGATAACAGAGGCGGATGGCGATGTCGTAAGTTCCGGCGCTTGATACGGAAAAGGTATATGTGGCAGAGCCAGCGTCACCGAGAGTGGCTACAGCGTTTTCAAAGGATACGATGCCGGAGTAGGAGCTTGTCGTTCCATCCGCATCCACATAAATGGTGCCGAACTCTGTGTGTTGCTCTTTGCTGTAAGCGGTCAGGTAATGCCGCCTGTTATAGGTTCCGTTCATCAAAGGATACTCATAGCTTGTGGCGTCCCTGCCTTCCATGAAGTCGTAGACCTGCGGAAGCGCCCAAGGCACCATATCATAATCATCCCAATATGCGAGGATCGGGATGAAGGGCTGTGGAGGAGCATCGTCTGTAAAGTTATATTTCCCGGTCATCCAGTTCTTTGCCGCATAGTAGGTGTTTGACGTGCCGCGATAGGTTTTACCAAGGTTTGCAGGAAGGTCATAAATCTGCCAGTTCCAGCCGTATGCAGGAAGGCCGAAGAATATCTTCTCCGGGTTCATGACTGTGACTGCATAGTCGTAAATGCCCTCCAGCCAGTCCCTTGGAGAGACGGCTCCGGGAGCAGAGCCCGCCCATGCCATACCATAGCTCATGATGGCCGCCGTATCGCAGTAAGCGTTGAGATCGCCGTAAACGCACCAGTTTTCACCTCCGACCGAGCCGTTGATGGAATTCATACCCGGCAGGCAGATGTTTATGAGTTTGCTGTTATCATAGCCTTTTACTGTGTTATAGATATTCCGAAACATTGCCGTGGAGGCAGCGTGCGTGGAATACCCGTCGCCTTTCTCAAGGTCGATGTCGATGCCGTCGCACCACGGGTATTTTTCCATAATGCGGACGATCTCCGAAAGGAAGGTATCCTGAGCACCGTCGGTGTTATCCCGTAGAGCTGCAAAGATACTGTTCGTGCCATCGTTGGATATCGTCAGGAGCCATTTGATGTGCGGCCATCGGTTGATGTAGGTCAGCATATTGGAAATGGCCACGCCGCTTTCCGTGATGATACCGGTGCGCGATACCTTAAAAGAAAAGAGACCTACCTGTGAGAGGCGGTCTCCATATGCGGCAAGTGCCTGATACATTCTGGAATTGCCCATGAATGTCCAGACCATGCACTTGCGGCCTTTTAAATAATCATAACTCACAGGGCATCACCTCCGTCCTGCATTTCCTGAAACTCAACATAGATGCGTGCAGACTTTTTATCTGCCACAGTAATCGGGTGCTTGCTGTCACCAGCAGCGGAGTATTGGAAAAAGCCGTCCTTGGATGTTGCAGCGCCGTTCTTCAGGCACTTCCTCGTAGAAGCAAAAAGGTCAAATTCATCACCGGCAGCCGCCGCTGCTTTAAAAGTAGCTTTATGAGCACCTTCACCCAGCGCAAGCAATATACTCCCGGCAGCCATCGCCTGAATCGGATAGACCTTGTAGTCAAGACCGGCAGCAGTGGAGCCGAGGTTGAAGATGACGCAGGTAGCAGCGGAGCGGACGATACCGTTATAAAACCTCTTTCTGTCTGTAGCATCATCGCCATCGTATTTTTCCAGAAGTGTTTCGGTGTTGATGACAAAGCCTGTGACTTTATCGCCTTCCTGCAGCATCAGGTCGGTAAACCAGACCGAACCGGTGCAATCTATGACGGTTGGCTTTACCGTAATGTTTACGACGCACTTATCCTGCTTTTTTGTAATTGTCTCTGTAAAGCGTGTAAACTCCGGCATTTATCCGTCCTCCGTCCATTGAATTTCTGATACATGGCCTACCCAGCCGGTGGCGATGGAGCCGCCCTGCAGGAGCATATCTGTGATATAGACTGTACCGGTGCAGTCGGTCACGCATACCCGGATGGTGATCTTTGTGACGCGGCCATACTGAGGAGAGACATCCTGTGCCACGTGTGTAAATGAAGCCATAGAAATCCCTCCTTCAGATCAGGTCTATAAATCGTGTTTCCGTTGTTCCGTCCTCGTATTCAAAGGTCACCTCAATGCCCACCTGTCCATTCGTACCTTTTGAGAGATTCTCAGAGGCAATCTGCGCCGAAAAGGTATAGCACTGCCGGTTGGCGGGCGTTATGGTCTGTGAAAGACTCTTTGTGGTATTCAGCGCACCTTCGCATTTGAAGGAAGCCGTGCCGGATACGCCATTGTCTGCATCCACGGTAAATCCGGAGTTTTGCCAGTAGGCAAGACCGGAATCTGCTCTGGAATTACGCAGGTGATTAAACGGCACCAGATCCTTCATTTCCTGACTGTCTATCAGATCGGTAGACTCCAGCGTATCGGCTGCGCTATCCCAGCGTGAGGAGGAATCGCCCAGCTCCCGGAGGGTAGTGGAAAGCTCCAGCACCGTATTCCAAGGCTCCTGCAGGTTGTATTCCCTGCGGACGATTCTGGTCTTTACAGACAGGTTCAGGTCATCATCCTTCACCATGACCGTATCGCCCAGCGCCCATGTTTCATGTTCATAGCCGGTCAATACTGACAGATCCATCGCCTTTAGCACATAGGAGATACGCGGAGAGGCATAGTCTGCAAGTCGCATGTTGGCATATTCCAGCATCTGATATGGATTGGTGAAGTTCGAGCAATCCAGCGTAGCAATTCGTATTTCGGAAGTATAGGTCGTGTCCTGCACATATTCGTTGCCGCCATTGATCGAAGCAAAGGTCATGCCGTCCTTGCCATAGGCGTAAAGCCTTGTAATCAGGCTGGTCGTATCAATGACGCGTTGGATGGATTTCATATTTTTCTTGTAGCAGAACAGTACGCCGGAATCCTCACCGGAGAAGGTTAGGAGCTTCACGATCCTGTTTGCGTTATCAAAAATCAGGTCGCCGCCGTGAATGTTCTGCACTGCACGCAAAATTGCCAGCGCGTTTTTCTCAGAGCAAGTCCAAGTACGCTTTGTGGAGACATTAACCGTGCCCACATCCCAGTCGGTACCCTGCAGGGCATAAGCCATCGGCACATCAGCCGTGTCTGCGTTAAAGGTAATCTCGTCCTTTTTTACGGAGTAGGCAAGGTCATAGAATGCCGCTTCCGCATAGACCGTTGTGATGGCCTTGCCGCTTTCTTCCTTGTCGTCCGTAATCGTGCGGATGCGATAGGTGTCGCTGACAATACGCACGGTCTTTTCGTTATCAATATAGGCGCGTTTGCTGTCCTGAAACGGCAGCTTAAATTCCAGCTCATCCACGCCGTTGATCTCACTGGTCACGATGATGTCATAGGCGTTATCCAGCACAGCTTCTACATTCCCGTCTGAGTCCAGAATGACCGGTCTTGCATAGCCAAGTTTGGTATAGAGCGGCTTTGGATTATCGTACAGACTGATAGATGTCAGCGTAGGCGTCCTTGCTGTATTTGTGGTAGAAAGCGTGACGCGGTATTTGATGTATTTCCTTGTAGGAGATTCCAGCTCGCCGTTTGCACCGACAGCCTGCCACTCTGTCCAAGTGGAGAGGTCATCTGAGGTGGCTGTTTCCACAAGCGAGATAGAGGTCTCTCCCGGAGAGTAATCTGCTTTTACAGAAACTCTGCCGTTGCCAGTCACGCCACAGTCCCTTGCTGCAGTAATGAGCTGTCCGCTTGACGGATAGACAGAGTCTGTAGCTCGAAGCGTAACGACATCCGGTGTCGTCAGAGCGTCCACATCACCGGTCAGATCTGCACCGTTTGCGGAGAGCGATTCCAGAAAATATTCTGCAAGGTCATCGGCGGTTAGATCAGAATCACAGTCGAGGAACCAATCATCAAAGCCGCCTGCATACCAGTAGGAGTCTGCGTGCATTCCCCAGATGAGGTCAGTCACGCAGCTACGATTCAGCTCTCCGGTAAAGGTCAACACATTTGACTGCCAAATCGTGCCGGAGCTCTTATCGCCAAGGATATACTGTGCTGTCTTGGCATTAGGCTTGATCACACAGGCGATAAAATACCAGTAACCGTTTAGCAAAGAGAATGATGGCGTTACCGACGTATCGAGGATCAGAGAACCGGAGGAGTTATACAGCATAATTCTCGGTTTTCCTCTGATCAGCGACAGATAGAAAATCGGCTGTCCAGAACCATAGCGGGTATTCAAGATCGGAGTATAGGTGTTGCCGACTGAATATGTCGTGGGCTTCATCCAGCCGCCGACCACGATGGTTTCACCGAGGCTTGAAAAGATGCTGCCGTCGTTTTCTACCTTCAGGTAGGTTTTCTCCGATGAAGGATTATTGATGTTCATCTGAAAATAGCGACCGAAATTGCCTGTTTTCATATCTGCGGTTGTTCCGCTCCAGTTATGAATATATGCCTTGCGATCCTTCCCGGAGGAATCCGCCAGATAATCATCTGCATCCGGTTCGGACTCGTTAAAACGCCAGAGACCGTCGGGAGCCCATGCAGCCGGGAACTCGCCGGTGAAGGCATCTTGGGTATTCAATATATTTTTAAGAGCCATGCAATATCATCTCCAGCGGCTTCTGGCTTGAATGTTCAGTTCCGTAAATGTTGTACTCGTACCGACCACAGCAATCACGATGGTATTATCTCCCGTATTTAAGACCGGGAAATTCAGCTCCGACAAAAGCGGGAGACCGTTTCGGAGGGTTTCTCCATTAGAATCAACTACTTTTGCCGTCATCAGATCGGAGTCAATAATCAATGTTTCTCCGGCGGCAAGCCGTCCAATGATCTGAAGCTCGCTGCCGTTTGTGGTTATGGAGATATACGAGTCCGTCCCGGAAGGAATTACACCCGTTAAGGAGTAGACCGGGTAGGACTCGATATTCCCAAGAGTGCGAGACGCAGTAAAGGTTCCGGTTTCCGCAAAATCAAAGGTCTCGTCTGATATGGCATAGCCATAAGGGTCTGGGCAGAAAAATTCCAAATCGAAGGTGCAGGAATTACGGACTGCCCGGTCAAAGGAGAATCCGGACGTAAGCCTTGCTTCATACACTCGTCCCGGTTCCTTGTCCAGAATGAGCTGGCAGAGGCCGTTATCCGGATTCAGCCATTCAATAATAGCGTCCTTCTTTGAAAGAAACTGCTCGTCTGTTTTTCCCGGAGGAATGAAGCAGGAAATCAGTATCTTTCGCTCGGATACCGTTTCTCCGAAATCAAATACACCGTGCCGTCCGGGCATGGTGATCGTGTTGTTCCTAAGATCCGGCATCCGGTATTCGTTTGTAATTCTTGTCGCAAGTCCCATAGACTGGGAGGTTGTTCCGTTAAATGAAAATCCCATGTTACACCAGTCCTTTCGCCCTGCGCCCGGCAGTCAGCAGAGTATTGAGCTGCTGAGAAATCTTCCGGATATCGTCGTCGCTTCTGACACTCATTTCCTCGATATTGATGAGAGGCTGGTCACCTGAAACACTGAGAGTAGCGCTGCTTACTGCATCCTGAATCATGGAGCGCAGCGAGCTCACACCGACCACAGCTTCATCACCGGCCTCACCGCCGCCAAGAAGCGTGCCGCCGCTCTGGCCGAAGATGGTCGCATCCTTTAAGATCATGCCGCCGGACATCGCCTTCTTATACCAGTCCACAGAAAAGTGCGGTATGGATGGCGGGTTCAGCGAAAAGCTGCCTGTGATGGAGAAATGCGGCAGCTTGATCTTCGGCAGGCTCCAGCTGAAATTGAATACGCTCTTTAGCTTGTTTACGATGCCGGATACCGTGCTCCAGATGGTATTGAACACATTCGAGATGGTACTCTTGATTCCATTTACGATATTGGACACCGTGCTCTTGATCGCATTGAAGCCGTTGCTGATGCCGGATTTCATGGTATTCACCACATTCATGACCGCGCTCTTTATGCCGTTCCAAACGGAAGTGACCACGCTCTTTACGGCATTGAAAATCGTAGAGGTCGTAGTCTTGATGGCATTCCATGCGGTGGTGATGACCGTCTTTATGGCATTCACGACAGTTTCAACAGCTGTTTTTATCGCGTTCCAAACAGTAGTAACCACGGTTTTTATCACGTTCAGGACGGTTTCGATGATCGTCTTGTAGATATTGAAGTAAGTAGTCACCACAGTTTTGATTGCATTGAATATTGTTTCAAAAAAGCTCTTGATGCCATTCCAGATCGTAGAGATAACCGTCTTTATGGCATTCATCACGGTTTCGACCGTGCTTTTTATCGTATTCCAAGCTGTGGTAAGAAAACTGCTGATTGCATTTACCACAGTGGTGAAGGTGTTCTTTATTACCTCCCAGACACTGACGAAGAAGTCCTTGATCGCCGTCCATACAGTAATGGCGATCTCCTTGACCTTTTCCCAGAGGTTGATCCAGAATTCTCTGAAGCCCTCGCAGTTGTTCCACAGGTAGATAAATGCAGCTACCAGTAGACCGATGGCCGTAATGATCAGGCCTATCGGATTTGCCGCCATGACAGCATTCAGACCAGCCATCGCCGTCTTTACTCCGGCCATAGCAGTGGTAACAGTAGGAATAATCGTCATAATGGTACCAACAGCGGATATAACTTTGCCGACGATTATAAGTACCGGCCCGATTGCAGCAGCCACGAGCGCAATTTTTACGATCATCTGCTGCATAGGCTCTCCGAGGTTGTTCCACCATTCGGCGAGGGATTTTAGCTTGTCAGAGAGCTCTTTTAGGACAGGAGCAAGAACTGACATCAGGGAGTTGCCGACCTCTGCACCGGTTTCCTTCAGAGAATTCATCGTCATCTGAAACTGGTCAATCGGGTCGAGAGTCTCATTGAAGGTGTTCTCGACACTGCCTTCAAAATCTCCGAGGAAGCTGGAGAAATCCGACAGGTTGAGCTTTCCGGTCTGCACGGCATTATAAATGGAGGCACCGGCCTTACTTCCGAAAAGGTCATAAGCCGCTTGCAGCTTTTCTGCATCGCTGCCGCTTCCCTGCATGGTAGCAGAAAATTCCGCAAGCACCTGATCCAGTGTTTTACCGTCTGCCGTTGCATTTTTCATGGCAGTCTTTAAACCCATCATAGCGGCAGAGGTATCAAGACCGGACATTTCAACCATGCCCATAAAGCCAGCGGCCTGCTGGGCAGTGAGTCCCATTTCCTTTAGCTGCGCGGCATTGGCGGAGAGGGCGTTTGCCAGTGTATCCATATCAATGCCGGTGGCCTGACCGGTGGCATTTAAAGCATCCAGAAGATTATCCGCCTCGGAAGCGTCCATGCCGAAGGCGTTCATGACGGAGGATACATTGTCGATAGATGTCGAAACATCGGTATCATTGAGCTGGGCAAACTTGATGAATTTTGCCGAGAGGTCATCCAGCGCCTGCCCGGTCAGGCCGAAACGGGTGTTGACCTCGCCGACAGCAGCACCGGCAGTTTCGAAGTCCGTCGGTATCTCCGTGGCGAGGTCTTTTACGATCTGGCACATATCCTCCAGCTCATCGCCGGTAGCACCAGTTTTCTGCGCAACGATGTCGAGGCCAGCATCCACCTCGTTAAAGGCAGCAATGGAGGCAGCACCGATGGCGACAATGGGAGCCGTTACATGCGTCGATAGGCTCGTGCCAACATCAGATATTTTCCCACCGACCTCCTGCAGTTTAGAGCCGGTCGCCCGGAGTGTTGCCGTGATAGAAGTATCTGTTTCCCGACACTGCTGTTCGAGGTTTTTGAGCTCGTTTTCGGTCTCTATGATCTCACGCTGCCATGCATCATATTGCTGCTGGGTGACGGTACCGTTTTTAAGTCCAGCATCCATCTGGTCTTGCACGGACTTCAGCTGTGTGAGCTTTTCCTTCGTTTCGGAGACTGCCTGTTGTAGGAGCTTCTGTTTCTGTTCGAGCAGCGCGGTATTTGTCGGGTCGAGCTTTAGGAGTTTGTTGACGTCCTTTAGTTGCGACTGAGTTGATTTGATTTCTTTGTTTACGCCGGAGAGTGCTTTGGAAAGGCCGGTCGTATCGCCGACGATTTCCACGGTTATGCCTTTAATTCTGTCAGCCATGCGATGACCTCCTTCCTGTTAAAATCGATCCATCTGCTCCTGTGTCGCGAGCGCAGGATAGTTGAAATCGTCGTTGCTCATTTCTGCATACATGTCATTGACAGTCCCGATAGTGAGCAGGTCGAGCTCCGAGATGGAAAGCCCGATCTGCACACACCGGAGTAAAAAGAGCGGGGTTGTCATTTCCCGCTCTGTCGGATGATGTTTTTTTTAGATTCCACCTGCTGTTCCACGTTGATTCCCCACAGCTCGATGATCTGGGGCAGGATTTCATAGATGGAGAAGGTGTTGAACTGGTCGAGCCAGTCCTCCGGAGTATCCGGGACATCAGGATTCTGATGCTTTGCCATCAGCCAAGCGATGTTCTCAAAAAGCTCCAGACTGAAAGTGTCCAGATTGGAGCTTTCTGCGTTGCTTTCATCGATGCCTTTCTGCAGCTCGTTTAAATCCTTGTAAATATCTCTGTGGAACTTATTTCTGTAAAGGCGAGGAATGGCGGCTGAGGCGCGGAACTGCACCTCTTTGCCGTCAACCTCGATTGTTTTTGTTACTGCCATATCGCGCCTCCTTATTCACCGCTACTTACTGAAGCACTCGGCTCATATACAGAGCTGTACCAAGCGTCGTAAACAGCACTTGTAGTGTTCGTACCAGTTTTGACCTTCACAATGCCGGAAGGGAGCGGAGAAGCTGTGATGGAGAGCGTCTCAGTCTGCACCTCGGTAGAGTCCTCCTTGGTGCTGCCGGTGACGGAAGGACGGGTCGCGCTGCAGTAATACATGCAGTGACGGATCTTTCTCTGGTCGCCGGAAAACTCAAAGAGTAGCGCAAAATGCTCCGGCTCTACATCCTTGTTCTCAACAATGACGCCGTTTGCATCCTCAGTCTCGTGCATGACATCCGTAAGAAAGCTCTCCGGGATCAGCGCCAGTTCAAAGTCGCCGGAATAGCCGTTGTTGTTTGAAACCATGTAATATACGGAGTCGTCCGCATAGAATGGATCATTATCTCCCTCAGCATCCAGCGAAAGGGATACGGCACCGGGCATTGCTACGGGTGTACCAAAGGTGACAGTGCCGTCAGCGGCAAGCGTAGCAATGGCGTAGTGGCAGTTTTTAAGGCCGAACTTGACCTTGTTACTCGTGTTAGGCATAGTTTTTAACCTCCTATGATCTGTGTTTGATATAAGACCTCGTACAACTTCTCCGACTCGATCCATACCTCAGATTTCTCGTAAGGCAGGTCGTGGGCGATTAAGGTGTCCTCGATCTGGGTTTCTGCTTCCGGGTCTTTAACGTCCGTGTATAATTCGATGTTCAGTTCATCAATTTTCTTGAACACCATGTCATCCGCGAACATATTGTCAGAGCCCGGATAAAGAAAAACGAGGAAGGGTGGGTCTGGTGACTCGCCTTCGGCAAAATGGTCGTAGGCAAACGGCAGACCGGCTTCCTCTAACATGGTGATTACATCGTCGTATGTCATGATCCACCTCCCAGCTTCTGCTTGATGGTATTGACGAGCTTTTCGTTTCCGCGCTCCTCGGCTGAGGCGATATGAGGCTGTGCCGGAACACGTCCGCCGCCACGTTTCACATGCCCATGCTCCAGAAGGTGTGCTAGCTGATAGCGGTTCCTCGAATGCACTACAAGGTCAATGCTCTGTGAATCCTCGTGCATATTCTTGACCGACCAGCTTTTCTTGTATTTGCCGGTATCGACCGGAGCGCCTGCCTGAATATCCTTACGGACGGAAGCAGCAGTTTCTTTCACAGCGGCCTTCAGGTCATCTGTGGCGAGCTTTGAATATTTTTCGAGCTCCTCCATAATGGCTTCACCCATCTCGTTTATTGATACATTTCTACTCATGCGTTCTTCTCCAGCTTGCAGTTGAATTTCAGGCTGTTATGCTTATAGCCCATCGGATTCACATAGGTGATGTTGTAGGTGCGGCCTTCTGCGATGATCCGGTATTTTGTCGATTCCACATCCGCGAGCTCAGAGCAGTAGCGGCAGGTGAAGTCCAGCGATTCCTCCGGATTGATGACTACACCGGAAGATTCGGAACCGGAGCTCGTGCCGACAGTCGCCCAGCAGGAGAAATAATCTGCCCAGCCGGTTTTGTGGTTTCCGTATTTGTCGACGATGACCGTATTTTTCTGGAAAGTGACGCGCACCCTCATAGCTGCTATATTCATGAAAACGCTCCTTCCCGTATTGCAAAAAGAAGTGAGCGTAGTGTCATGGTAAGAGCATGGTGGTCGGCTTCCTCCCTGTGCTCAAAGAGATAGGCACAGGTATAGAGGATAGCGACCTTCATGGTTTCCCGGATTGCAGACAGCTCCGCTTCCGTATATTCATCAGAAGAAGCAGCATCGGAGTCGATCACTTCCCACTGATCATCCGTAAGTCTTGCAATATCAATACATAAGCGAATTGCGGAGGCCAAGAGGATACCGACCGTGGCATCCTCATCCGACGAATCTACGCGCAGATAGGCCTTCGCATCTTCAGTTGAAATCAAAGCCACGGTCGTTCACCTCCCCGCCTTAAGAACCGGAAGTTGCTTTCATGTCAAGAATCTTGATGCCTTCGGAAAGGATCAGCTTGCCGTCAACACGCTCCGTGCAGGTAAAGCCGACCTGACCGTTGGTAGCGTAGAGCTCGTTGAGGCGCTTGATCGTGCGACCGGCTCTATCAGCGATCCAGTAGCAGGAGAAGTCGCCGAATGCGATGGCTCTTGCACCTGCGGCCATTGTAGGTACCTTCGGAGAGGTGTAGAGTGGATAGCCAAGCAGTCTATCAGGCTCTCCGGCAGTAAGAGCAGGCTGCCATACATAGACGCCGTTCAGATCCTTGAGCTTTCTGATAGCTGCGACAGTGGCATCATTCATGAGGAACTTCGCCTTGCTGCGATACGGTGCCTTGAGAGAGTACACAAGGCTGATCAGCTCATTGGCGGTAATTGCCGTAGCGGAAGCTGCGGTTACGCCGGAAGGAGCACCACCAGCGGCAGAAGGAATGAACAGGCCAGTAGGTCTGTCGATAGCCGTCTGGCCGGTCTGCACAGCACCGTTGATGAAGGCATCTTCTTCAGCTTCACCGAAGGCGCGACCGAATTCCTCAGAGATGTAGCCTTCGATATCAAAGAAGCTGTCGGAAAGCAGCTCGTCGGACACCTTGATGAGGTCAGTCAGCTTAAAAGCGTCAATGCTGGTCTGCGCGAAGGTCGGATTGCTCTCGGTGTAGGCACCGTTCTCGGCAGTCCACGCCGCCTGCGTGTGACCATTTGCCACAGGGATCTTGCGCTCGTTCTGTGTGGTAATGACCTTGCAGCCGATAGTACGCATGATATTGTTTTCGTTGAGCGCCTGAACAAGGGTGTGCTCGAATTCAATCGGAACAAGGTATCCGCCGTTTGCATCGGTTCCTTCCTCAAGTACATCGCGGATTGCGGGATTGCCGGGATGACGGATGTTGTCCCAGAAGGCCTTTTTATAGGCAGCAGAAGCTCTGCCGGGCTTATCTTCCGGTTCATCCTTTACACCGGGCTTTCCGGTGAGCGGAGTAGAAGTCGGTGCGCTCATCATCTTGTCGATCTGTTCCTGACGCTGTAGGCGCTCGATATCCTTGGTGAGGTCGGTGACTTCCTTTTCCATCTTGTCGTAGGTTGCGGCATCCTCCGCAGAAACCATGCCGCCGTTCTGAGAGTGGCTATTAAGAAACGCCTTAGCGGCCTCCCATGCCTTCGCTCTCTTGTCCATGAGTTCCATAATCTGAGTCATAATAAAAATCCTCCTTTAATGTGCGAGAAGCGAAAGGCGCTTCTCAAGATCGGTTACTGGTACCATGTGTTTATTTGCTTCCGGCTTCTTCTTGGGAATCAGTCGGGAAAGCAGCGAATCGGTGACGGCCTTGCGTGAGAAAAGCATCTCCGCGTCAGCCGTATCCTTCGGGACAGATTTTTCTCCATCCCTGAACAGAATCTCGTCAGCAAAGCCAAGCTTCACGGCTTCCTTGGCGTTCATCCATGTCTCGGCATCCATGAGCTGTGAAATCTTGTGACGGGAGAGCCCGGACTTGATTTCGTAGGCATTCATAATGGATTCCTTGACTTCGTTTAACATGTCGATGGCCTTCTGCATTTCCTCGGTATCACCGATGGCGATGGTCGCAGGGTTGTGTACCATCATCATGGCCACGGGACTCATGCAGACCTTTGTTCCGGCCATAGCGATAACCGATGCCGCCGAAGCAGCAAGAGCGTCAATCTTGACCGTTACATCATGTGGGTAATCCATCAGCATGTTGTAGATCTGCGCAGCAGCAAAAACATCACCGCCCGGAGAGTTGATCCAGAGGGTGATGTTTCCATCGCCTGCATGCAGTTCATCACTAAATAGCTTGGGTGTTACTTCGTCGCCGAACCATGTCTCATCGGAGATTTCCCCGTCGAGGTAGAGCGTTCGGTCGGAGCCAAAGCTGTCCGGCTCCTCGTTTCGCACCCAGTTCCAAAACTTTCTGGTCATAGTGCCTCCTTCTTTCTGAACCGGGTGCGCCCGTTTTCGGGTTCCGGTTCGGTTTGTGTTTCCTTTGTTTCATCAGCTTCCTCCTGCGTCTGTGCTGAGGCCGCAAAAATACCCGCGTCCTTGAGCTTGGTCATATTGCCATTGATCAGGTACAGGTCGCCGCCTTCCTCCTCCGGAATACGGTCGAGGTTTTCAAGCTCCCTGATATCGTTAGCGGACATCCAGCCATTTTGGCGTCCGACCGCATAGCCGTTCATGCGGCTCTGGTAGTCGCCTCTGAGCAGACCGTCCACGTTGAATTTGAAGAAGTAGTTTTTCTTTTCATCCGGAGAGAGCAGGGCTCTCTGCATGGACTGTTCCCAGCGACATACCCACGGGTCGAGCGTGTATTTCACAAATTCCAGCGACTGTTGCTCGATATTTGAGAAACTCGATTTCTCAAGATCGCCGATCATGTGAGGCGGGATGCGGAAGATACGTGCGATTTCATTGATCTGGGACTTACGTGTTTCCAAAAACTGCGCCTGTTCCGGTGAGATGGAGATAGGCGTATATTTCATGCCTTCCTCCAGCACAGCCACCTTGTTTGCATTAGAGCTGCCGCCGAAAGCAGAGTTCCAGCTTTCTCTTACACGCTCCGGATCTTTTACCACACCGGGATGTTCCAAGATACCGCCGGGAGTCGCGCCGTTTGCAAAAAACTTAGCGCCGTATTCTTCGCAGGCTATTGCCATGCCGATGGCATTCTTAGCCATAGCAATCGGGCTGTAGCCCACAAGGCCGTCAAAGCCAAGGCCGGGAACATGCAGTACGTCGGACGGCTGGAGCCTTACGCGGCTGCCGTTCATCGTGTGCGCCTCATCCTGTGATGTTTGGTATTCGTAATAAAGCTCTCCGTTTTCATCACGGTTGACCGTCATACGATTTGGCATCAAAGGATAGAGCGCGACCACTTCACCTTTGCCGTTCCGAATGATCTGCGCGTAGGCATTTCCCCACAGGAGTAGGTGCGTCATCAATGTTTCCCGGAATACAAAGGATGTCATTTCCGGATTTGGCTCATCGTGAAGCAGGAAATAGAGCGGATGATTTATCGCTTTTTCCTTGCTGCCGCCTTCGCCGTATCGATAGAGGTGAATCGGCAGTCCTGCAATCGCCTCGGACAGAATCCTCACGCAGGAGTAGACCGCCGTCATCTGCATGGCGGAGCGCTCCGTTACAGCCTTGCCGGAGGTCGTGCCGCCGAAGAAGAAGCGGTAGGAGCTTCCGGTTGTTGAATTGGTAGGCTTATCTCTTGAACGAAACAGTCCTGAAAATATGCTCATATTGATCACCTGCCTTTCAGATAAATAAAATGCCTCTGTCGTCATAGACAGAAGTATCGTTGTCATTGCCGCAGCGGATCGCACGGTCAAGCGCCATGATGGTGGCGATAGCACCGTCGATCTTCTCTGTAGATTTTTCCTTGTCAGCCTTGGTATTTCCGGCTGGGTCAGTACGGATGAAGATGTTATCCATATTCCAGCGAAGCACCGGGTGGCCGCCGTGAGCGAGCTTTTGCTCAAGTGTCAGCTTCATGAGTTCCTTTGTGGGCGGGCTCATATCCTTAAAGCCCTGTCCGAAGGGCACGACAGTAAAGCCTATGTTCTCCAAGTTCTGAACCATCTGGACTGCTCCCCAGCGGTCGAATGCGATCTCGCGGATATTGAAGCGCTCGCCGAGATGCTCGATGAATTTCTCGATATAGCCATAATGGATGACATTGCCCTCGGTGGTCTGCAGCATGCCTTCCTTTTCCCAACTGTCGTAGGGCACATGATCGCGCCTCACGCGAAGTTCCAGCGTATTCTCTGGCACCCAGAAGTATGGGAGGATCACATACTTGTCGTCTTCATCCCGTGGCGGGAACACCAGCACAAAGGAAGTAATATCCGTAGTGGAGGACAGGTCAAGACCGCCATAGCAGACACGGCCTTCGAGGTCGTCCTCATTGACCGGAAAGGCGCAGGCGTCCCATTTATCCATTGGCATCCAGCGGACAGCCTGCTTTACCCATTGATTAAGGCGCAGCTGCCTGAAGGAATTCTCTTCACCGGGGTTTTGCTTTGCCGATTCGCAGGCCGCTTCCACTTTGTCAATGCCGACCGTGATACCGAGAGAGGGGTTCGCCTTTTTCCACACCTCCGGATCAGTCCAGTCCTCGTCAGGTTCCGCACCGTAAATGACCGGATAGAAGGTTGGATCGACCTTCCTGCCGTCGAGGATGTCCTGCGCTTTCTGGTGGACTTCATAGCAGATGGTGTTTGTATCATTTCCGGCTGTGGTAATCAGGAAATACAGCGGCTGCATTCTGGCATCGCCGGAGCCCTTTGTCATTACATCAAAGAGTTTCCGATTCGGTTGGGTGTGAAGCTCATCGAATACCACACCGTGGATGTTAAAGCCGTGCTTACTGTAGGCCTCAGCGGAGAGAACCTGATAGAAGCTGTTGGTAGGCTCATAGATGATCCGTTTCTGGGAGGCCAGTATTTTGACGCGACGATTAAGTGCCAGACACATCCTCACCATATCCGCAGCAACATCAAAAACGATGGTGGCCTGCTGTCTATCGGCAGCGCAGCCGTAGACTTCGGCGCGTTCCTCACCGTCACCGCAGCAAAGGAGCAGGGCGACAGCAGCGGCCAGCTCTGACTTTCCCATTTTCTTAGGAATTTCGATATAGGCCGTATTGAACTGACGGTAACCATTCGGCTTCAGGACACCGAACAGGTCGCGGATGATCCTTTCCTGCCAGTCGATGAGCTCGAAGGGTTTTCCTGCCCACGTGCCTTTGGTGTGGGTGAGCTGCTCGATGAACATCACAGCGAAGTCCGCCATCTGCTTGCTGTAGTGAGAAGTCTCTGCCATGAAGCGGGTCGGCTTATAGTTTTTCAGTTTTCGCATTGGCACGGTGGCCGCCTCCTTTCAGAGCAAAATAAAAGACCGCCATAGCGATCTGGTATCAGTACGAGAGAAAGAGCCTTCTGGCTCAGTCTCCCGGAATATTCATATTCAGGGTTTAATGCTTAGTTGTGGTTCTCCAGCAGGATGCAAAGCGCCATCTCTGCTTCCTTACAGGTGGGATGAATGTCCCAGCCTCTGTCGTAGTTGCAAACGGTCTCGCCGTCAATCTTGATCATGAGCTTGCTGATCCTGCCGCCATTGATGCCGTAAGTTTCGCTTGGCTCATCGTAGTGCTTTACCCAGTAGTGGTACTTGGTATATTTTTCCTTGTCCTTGGCATCCGGGATGCCGATCACTCCTTCGCTCCACATTTTCCTTACGCCTCCTTTACCGTCATCTTGAAGGCCGGGATGAGGGCGTGCTCGTCGCTTCCGAAGTGGGTGTAGCGCTCCTTGACCTTTACAATTCCGTCCAGCGTGCAGCCGAGCTCCTCAAACTTTGCAATGGTCTCGATGAGGCTTGAGAAGGTGGAGCTGATGGTGAATTCCTTTACTCCGAGCTTCCGGCAATCTTCGAGGATCGCTTCGATGTCGTAATCCCAGATGACTTCGGCGAAGTTCGGCAGGTCGTTTCCGGCTTCCTTGCTGTAAAGGTAGGCCTGTCCCAGCGTCCAATGGCATCCGATCTCTTCCCAGCGCATTCCGGGTTTCGCGTTTTCTATGGCTTCGATTGTGTACTTCATGGTGGTTCCTCCTTGTGGTTGTTTTCCCTTTTGGTATGTACATATATCACTCTGAACGCCTGTAATAGCAAGCTATTTATCGAAATATATGTGACAATCCTGCAGGTAGTTTTGAGGCCTAAATTGTGTAGTTTATGCCTCGCCGGTCAGAATGAAATTCACGTATTCTTTCCGGTGATCCTCAAGGTATAAAACCAGCTCGTAGAAGTCTCTCTCATAGGCCAGACGCTGTACCGTGTTCACATCGAACATATTGGTAAGACCAGTGTCCCGGATAGCAAGGATCTGCTCCTTTACCTTTTTATCCATATCAGTCCACCACCTTCCGCACACGGTCGATGCCGTAGATGACATTCAGGCCGGAGCCGTTGTCCCAGTTCACCATGAGGCTGCCGGTATCGTCGACTCCTGTAACGGTTCCCTTGGTGCCGATAGGCGGAGCCTGCACATCGTCCATCTGGAGAAGCTCCACGCGGGTGCCTGCCGGGTAGCGGGAGCGGAGCGCTTCAAGCTGCTCTTTCGTGATCATTCGCATGCTGCCACCTCCTTTTCCGGTGCGCCGTTCTTCCAGCTGGAGTTGCCAGAGAGATTCTTAAGGAGAATCTTGCGCTCTGCTTTATACTCGTTTCCGATGAAGCCAAGTCGCAGGAGGAAGCAGCGGAATGCGTACTTCTCGTTGTCAACTTCCTTCTCGGTGGCGCTGATGCGCTTCAAATCCCGGCTCATCTTGCCAAGGGATGCAATGAAGTGGGTGTAGGCCTTGACCTCGTCCGGCTCCGGCATCTCAGTAAACCAAGGGAAGCTGACTGTATCCTCTGTGACCTCGATGCCAAGGTCGTCAATGCCGAGTGCCTTTTTGATGAGGCTTTCCTTGGCTGTGAGGAGGTTGGTGAGGTTTCCGACCGCCACCTTGTCGAGCGGGAGGCTGACTGTAAGGCCGGTGGCTTCATCGTCGCTTTCGACCTCTTCGGTATCCTCCGGTGTGAAGCCATCCGCGATCAGGCTGTGGATGATGCGCTCCAGCTTGTCTGCGTCCTCGCAGGTTACGCTGCCTTCCTTGTCGACCGTGATGTCGCCGATCTCGTAAGCGCAGGTTGGCATACGCATGTAGATCGCCTTGTCGCCGGTGAGGTTTTCGATGGCTGCGACCAATGCTTTTCTGTCGTTTCCGGTTACGTTGTAATTTGCTTTCATGAGTGTGTTCCTCCTTTGAAAATGTGGTTGTTGCTGTGCCTTTCGGCATGTATATACATCACTCTGAAAGCCTTATTTATCAAGCGATTTTCGACATTTTCTGAGGTAGAAAATCGCCGAAGAATCCGGGCAGAAATTGTGTATTATACACCCGCCGTCGGAGAGGTCTCGACTTCCTTTGCCAGAGCGGAATAGAAGAGCTTTTCGCCGTTCCTTATTACATACACATTTTCCCCATCGCCGGTATCCTCCACGTAACGGCGAAGGATGACAGAGGCGTATTTCGGATCGAGTTCCATCATGTAGCAGATGCGGTTTAACTGCTCACAGGCCATCAGTGTGGAACCGGAGCCGCCGAAGGTATCAATAACTACAGAATTTTCCTGAGAGGAGTTCTGGATGGGATAGCCCAGAAGATCAAGCGGCTTGCTGGTCGGGTGATCCTTATTGCGCTTTGGCTTATCGTAGTTCCAGATGGTGGTCTGCTTGCGGTCGGAATACCACGGGTGCTTGCCGTTTTGCAAAAAGCCGTAGAGCACAGGCTCATGTTGCCATTGATAATCGGAGCGACCGAGCACGAGGCTGTTCTTTACCCAGATACACACACCGGCGAGGTGGAAGCCTGCGTCAATGAATGCCTTTCGGGATGTGAGTCCTTCGGTATCCGCATGGAAGCAGTAAGCGGCTCCGTCTTTTTCGAGGTGGTCAGCCATGTTCTTAAAAGCTGCCAGCAGGAACTTGTAAAATTCCTCGCCCTTGAGAGAGTCGTTCTGGATCGTAAGGCCGTCCGAGGCTTTAAAGGATACGCCGTAGGGCGGATCAGTCAGGACGAGGTTTGCTTTCTTGCCGCCCATGAGTTTTTCCACATCTTCCGGCGAGGTGGCGTCGCCACACATAACACGATGCCTACCGACCGTCCATATGTCGCCGTGCTCCACGAAGGAGGTCTTCTCAAGGGCAGCAGTGAGGTCAAAGTCATCATCGGCAATGTCCTTCTCATTCCCGGTGCCGAGCAGCTTATCCAGTTCACCGGCATCAAAGCCGAGGAGAGATAGGTCAAAGGACTGATCCTGCAGGTCAGATAATTCGACCGACAGCATTTCCTCATCCCAGCCTGCGTTAAGCGCCAGCTGATTGTCCGCAAGGATATATGCACGCTTTTGTGCTTCCGTCAGGTTCTCGGCAAAAACGCAGGGCACGGTTTCATATCCTTCCTCGCGGGCAGCCGTAATGCGACCGTGGCCGACGAGGATGTTATAATCTGCGTCAATGACCGCCGGACTCACAAAGCCGAACTCCCTGAGAGAAGCCCGGAGCTGTGCGATCTGCTCCTTGCTATGTGTCCGGGCATTCCGGGCATAAGGCACCAGTTTATCAATAGGTACCTGTTCCAATTTCTGTGTGTTCATTTACATATTCCTCCTGCTTCGAAGCAGCTGCTCCATCACGCTGTCCTGCGGGCTGCCCTCAAAGGGCTCGGTGCAGTTTTGCTTCACAATGTCATAAATCTCGTACCAGAGCAGGTTGGCCTGCTTCTGAAAGTTCATTAAAAGTTGTGTGAATGGGCTCGCAATGGCAGCGCCGGTGGTCGGGTGCTTTCCGAGCATGCCGTATTTGCTGACCGCTTCGGAGCACTGAATGTACCGGGCAAAGGCCTCAGAGTAGCTTTCGAGCAGGCGCTTGTTTACCAGCCTCTCGCAGCCACGTTCCTTGAGCCACAGCCATGTTTCCTTATAGATTTCATCTGCGCCGAGGGGCTTGCCGTCCTTCTGCAGAGCAGAGAGGTAATCGTCCGGACTTGGCATATCCATGCCTTCCAGCTCTACGCCGTCACCGATGTCGTCAACATCGAAGTCGGTCATGTCTTCTGTGAAGTCCGGCAGCTCCATACGCTTTGCAGGTGCGCCTTTCATAATTTTGTCGGCGAGGGCGTCCGGCTTGGAGCCAGCTTTGACACGCCGCCCGCCGCGATAGGTTCCGTCTTTCGCCATGTCGATCACTTCCATTTCTGTGGTGCAGGGTTTAATACCCTGTTTGAATTGCAATTTTTGCGTAAAAGACCCCGCGCCGTTTTCCGGGGAAAAGGGTCGTAGAGATTTTGACCGCCCTACCGGTCGCCGCGCTCGTGGTGAATCTTCTCGTGACACGAACGGCAAAGACTCATAAGGTTGGACTCGTCATTCGAGCCTCCCTCAGCAAGCGGCACGATGTGGTGGACTTCCTCAACCGCGACGTAGCGTCCTTCCTTTAAGCACTGCTCACAAAGCGGGTGCTTATGAACGTAGCGGTCACGGATTCGTTTCCATGCTCTGCCGTAGCGTTTGCCGGGAGAGTAGCCGCGCTGGAACTTCTCGTAGTGCTGTTCCATGACCTTGGCGTGCTCCTCACAATAAACACCGTCCGTTAGGTGTGGGCAGCCGGGATAGCGGCACGGTCGTTGTGGTTTTCTTGGCATAAGCCGTGCCTCCTTTCAGGGCATAAAGAAAGCCCTGCAGGATGTTCCCGCAAGGCTTGTGTGCTGCGCGTGCAGCTGTTTCTTTATTCTTTTCGCTGATTATATACTATCATAAAGGGCGGGTGGACATCTTAGGACAAAGCAGGACATTTCGGGCGCATTTCAAATGATAATCGGATCATCCGGAAGCGTCACATGAAGGAGCGCCTTACCGTGCCAGCGACGAATGGTGCGGGCATCTGCACAGAGCTCCATCCCGATCTGCTCCCATGTATAGTTATGGATGTAGCGGTACTTGAGTACCATGCGCTCATCGGTATCAGGGACTGCCTCAATGACCTCCCGTATCTGTTTCTTAAGGTCTGATAGCATTTCCAGCTCACCGGCGATTTTCTTTTCCAGTGTCCACAGCTTCTCAAGCGTCCGGATAAATGGTGCTTCGGTATTACGCGATGTCTGCACGCGGTCTTTATCATATTGGATAGCCGACACGCTGCCTGCCATCTCACGCAGGTTTTGTGCTTCCATCGTGTCGGACTTGATTCTCTGATCAAGGCGGTAGGCCTGATGGAGATATTCTTTTACTGTCATAAGGACTTCGCCTCCTCTCGTAGTTTTTGTATGAGATACTCGCCGTCCACACTCGTTAAGGCCTTGTACCAGCCGGAGCGGAAGAACCGTTCACACTCCATTGCATCCGACATAGCAGCTTGATTACCGGGCTTCTTTTTCAGGCGCTTCAGGGCATCCCGGTAATCCTTCACTGCCTGCAGCACGATGGCATTGGCGAGATTTTCATAAGGATCGGTCATCACACCACCTCAAGATCAGCCTTGACCGCGTCAATCAGTGCGGTCTGCGTCATTTCTTTCTTGGATAGCGCCTTTACGATCCTTTCGTCGATGGTGCCCTTGGTAATAATGTGCTGGATCACCACAGTGCCGGATTCTTGACCTTGCCGCCAGAGACGGGCGTTGGTCTGCTGATATAATTCCAGAGACCATGTAAGGCCGAACCACACAAGGGTGGAGCCTCCGGCCTGAAGGTTCAAACCGTGACCGGCAGAGGCCGGATGGATGACTGCTACAGGAATCTTTCCCGCATTCCAGTCAGCAATATCGCGGCTGGTCTTGATCTCCCGAACATTGAAGCGGTTCTTGATGCGACTAAGGTCATGCCGGAACCAGTAGGCCACAAGAAGCGATTTTTCATTGGCGGCCTCGATAATATCCTCCAAAGCGTCCAGCTTCCTATCGTGGAGCTCGATGACCTCACCGGTATCGGCATAAATGGCACCATTTGCGAGCTGTGAGAGCTTGCCCGTAAGCGATGCGGCATTGGCAGCAGTCACTTCACCATCGGGGAGCTGCAATATGAGCTCCTGTTTCAAATCTTCATAACGGCTGCGCTCAGAGTCAGAAAGCTGCACTTCGTATTCCGTTGAAACCAGCTCCGGCATCTTCAGATGGTCGGTAGATTTCATGGAAATCGTGATATCCGAGATCCTCCGATAGATGGCATCCTCCGCATAGGACAACGGCTTATAGGAGTAGATGATCTCGCCGTTTCTCTTGTCCGGCATGAAGTAATTTGTCCGGTACTGCGTGATAAAGCGTCCGAGGCGCTCGCCCATATCCAGCACTTTAAACTCCGCCCACAGATCCATGAGTCCGTTGGAGGAAGGAGTGCCGGTCAGGCCGATAATCCGGTGAATCCGTGGCCGTACCTTCATCAGAGACTTGAAACGCTTGGATTTATGATTTTTGAAGGACGACAGCTCATCGATAATCACCATATCGAAGTCAAAGGGAGAGCCGGACTCATCAATGAGCCACTGCAGGTTCTCACGGTTGATGATCGTGATATCTGCTTGCTGTATGAGGGCGGCTTTTCGCTCCTTCGGTGTCCCGACTGCGACCGCATAGGTAAGACCGTCAAGGTGCTCCCATTTTTTTATTTCCGCTGGCCAAGTATCGCGGGCGACTCTTAAGGGAGCTACCACTAAAACGCGATGCACTTCGAAGCTGTCAAATAACAGGTCATTTACTGCCGTCAGGCTGATGATCGTCTTGCCAAGTCCCATATCTAAAAGGACTGCAGCCACGGGATGCTTTTCGATGTAGCGGATGGCATAGTCCTGATAATTATGTGGATTGAAGTTCATTGATCATCCCTCCAATCTGCTCCGGATCGTCAATGACATATACCCGGTAGCCAAGTTCCCGCAGCAGCCTGTGGCGCGAGAGCTGGAGTGGGCGTGGCTTTTTGCCGGGTGCCTTCAGCTCCACGAAGCCGATATGGCCGTCAGGGAGTAAGATCAGGCGGTCGGGCATTCCTGCGAAAGAGGGACACACCAGCTTAAGTGCTATGCCGCCGTTCTTTTTCACCGCCATAGTTAACTTGTTTTCTATCTGTTTTTCTATCATTGCAAACCTCCGTCAGGCGTTAATTTCAGGGGATGTACAAGGTGTATCAATGGTATTTACCAAACTTTTTCTTAGAGCTATTTTTTTAGGCCTAAGAGAGTTTTTATATAAAACCTTGATACACCTTGTCATAGTCCCAGATTACTGCAGAAAATCTTCCTCTGCGCCGTTGTCATCATGAATCTTTAAGCCCTTAAAATAGCGCTTCCGATTCAGTGTCAGCCGCTCGAATCCGGCTTTCTCCAGCGCAAAGTAAAAATCTGCCGTGCTGCGCACATACTCATTGCAGTCCAGTGAGTAGTTGCGGTATGCCTGATAAAGTGCCGAGGAGCTTTCCTTAAAGGACTCATCTACATCGCACTTCTCATCCAGAAAATGTCCGAACCAGTCGTTCTGGCTGCGATATTCATCGATGGCCTTTGTTACGCAGTCCGGAACCGGAATCTGGTAGTCCAGCGCGATGACCTTTTTAGCACCTTCGATGATCCATGCCAGAATGCTTTCACCGGCATTTTCATACAGGTACTCACCGTAATTTTTGATGTCGGCCTTGCCCTCGATCTTGGCGTTGAACGGGATCACGATAAGCCTGCGCCAGATACCGTCATCGGAAGCGGAGACGCGAGGCAGGTGGTTCGTATACAGCACCAGCGTATGGCAGGGCTTGAAGGAAAACGGGTCTTTATACTTTTTCTCCGCAAACACATCGTCCGTAGAGCAGAGCTGCTTGACGGTGGAGTCGTTGAGCCTTGCGCCTTCCTGCATTTCCGCAGCGATCAGCAGGCGTTTACCTTTGACCTCAGCCATTTCTGGCTTGATGTTCCTGCGGCAGCCGACAGTCAAGGTGTCTGCGGATATATTTCCGCTGTAGAGTCCCAGTACGCGAGAGATGGCGTTCCAGAAGGTGGATTTGCCGTTGCGTCCATCGCCGTATGCGATGATGAGCGCCTCCACAAAAACTTTCCCGATAGCAGCAAGGCACAGATCATCTGTACATAGTCGATAAGCTGCTGATCCTTCTGAAAAATCAGATCCAGATTATCCTGCCAGAGCTGCGCTCCTTTACTGCCGGGTGACACGGACGTGATTTTCGTAATAAAGTCATCTGCAGAATGTTCGCGGGCACCGGCCATACCTTTGCGAAGGTCGTAGGTCGCTTCCGGTGTGCAGAGCAGGAAGCAGTCTGCGTCCAAGTCTCTCGGCGAGATTTCCAGCATCAGGTGTGTCTCTTTGAGGGTAGATGTAATGTTTTTGGAGTCGCGTCTACGGACGGCAAAGCTCTGGTAGGCCTTGGCGGCAAGGAACTCCTGATAGGCCTCCATCTGCTCGTCGCTCATCAGCTGTTCAGCTTTGGCCTTGGATGTGTTATCAAGGATTTCCTGCGCACCACAGTTTTTGAGCTTCTGCAGAGCCTCCATCATATTTCGATTGGCTTCTGCGAGCTGCCTGCGGGTAAGTTCATGAGCGACGGCCTGTGCGCCGGGCTCTGTTTCCTGCCAGTAGTGATCGCTGTATCGGATAAAGTGGGTGGCCGGTGAGTAGCGCAGCTCGTTTGCAAAATACTTTGAGAGCACCTCGGCCTGCCCGACGTCGGAAAAGTCCTCCGGCTTATAGCTGTTCTCGTCGTTATAGACTTCCGGAGGGACATATCCGTCCTCATGGCTGATCTTGGAATAAAAACGCTGGGCGCTGTGCCAGATTGTATTAAGCTCGCTGTTATCGAGAGGCGGCACACAGGTCGCGGCCTTTTCCAGAAAGCTCTGGTAGGCTTTTTCTGTATCGCCGTATTTCTTTATGACAATACCGGCAAAGCGGGACATGGTAGCGTTACGGCTTCCTTCCGGGATCACGACATCTTTCTCGTGACCGCCGGGCAGGTCTGCATCGAACTCATCGTCATTCAAAAATTCCGTGAGGTTCAAGCGACCGGGATAGAGCTCCACATTTGGCTCCTGTGTTCCGAAGAAGAAGCGAGCAGCATCCAGCGCCTTCGTATCGAAATACGGAAATATGGAATTGACCAGCTTCTTCATATCGCTATAGAGGGCAGCATCCGTTACCCGGTCGATGGGAAAGAGCACATGGAACTTTGGCCTTGCCGGTTTGCCGTTTTTCTCGCGCTGATTAAAGCGGCTGTAATGGATGGCGAGGCTTACTCCCGGAAATGCCTCCAGCACGTCTGCCGGTGTGATCCAGTCTTTCAAATCTTCTGAATGGTCGTTATCACAGTCCACGGGAAGACAGTCAGCGGAGAGGAAGTTGTCGCTGTTGCGGTAGTGATTTTTGTACTCCGCACACACATAGTCGTGACCGACTGCGTCTTTCATGCTGTCCGCGTCCATGACAACGGTCTTATGCGGATAGGAGCAGTTTCCGGGATTGCCGATAAAATCGGCGCTATACAGGGTAAACATCAGTCGTACACCTCCTCCGATTCTTCCTCCAGCACCTTCGTGATAAATTTCAGGGCGCGGATCATGGTTTCCAGTTCGCAGTCGCCGCCGAGGGTAACTTCAAAACCGTTGCAGCCGAATCTGTCTATAAAAGGCGTGACATGGATATCTGTGCTGGCTTCATCGGAAATGCGGAAATAGGTGCGTCCGCCGTGGCCGGTGTCGCCACCTTTGTAACCGGTTGTTCCGGCTTCGACCTGCAGGATATTGGCACTTACCACATCGCGGGTGTAGGTAGTGATCTCAGTGCCATCAAAAAGCTCTCTGCGACTTTCTTTAATTTCATACATAGCGTTAAACCTCCTGACATTCTTCTGTGAAATAGCGCAAGTGATAGCCTTTCCACTTGGCGCGTTTGATTTCTGCTTCCATACCGGATGAGATGCGGCTGCCGAATACCCAGACCTCAGCGCACTTGCTCATGAAGGCATTTCCGAAGAAAAGACCAAGCTCACGTTCTTCTGGATTGTCATCATCAAGGAACTGCGGAAATAGCAGGTGCGGTGCGATAGGGATATATCCCTTGTCCACGGCAAAACGGCTGTAGCGTCTGGCATTGGCCACATTTGTCTCCACATCTCCAGAAAACGGAGAGCAGATGTAGACGATAGGCCGGAAGGCGCGTAGGGACTGCTTTTCATTTGCGGCAATCCGGGAGAGCGCTTCACCGGCAGTTGGATCAGGATAGCCTTCGCTGTTGCGATAATCGTTGCTCACTCAAAAGTCCTCCTTTCCGGGCAGACTTAAAGGCGTCCACCTCCAATTTCCACTGGAGATGAACGCCTGATTTGAGCGGACGATTTTTAATCTTTTTTGTAGAAGGGCGTGGTGTAACCGTCTGCGCGGAGCTTCAGGCCTTCTGCCCACGGTGGAGTCCTGCCCATCTGTTCACAGAGAACGTCAAGTGACATGCGAGGGTCTGCTTCGATGACCAGTTCGTCGTGGATATGCATGACGATGGAGCAGCAGCGCAGCGTCTTCATGGCATAGCCGAGAATGTCGCGGGAGGTTGCCTGCACGATATTTTCCACGAATTTCGGCCCGTATGAATCGAGCCGTTCCCATTTTTTCGTGCTGCCGATGCCCTCATAGGTAATACACTCGCCTCCGAATTTATTTGTACCGACCTTTGGCTTTACATAGGCGAGGTTCCGTCCGGAGGGCAGCGTAATAAAGAGCATCCCGGAGCGGCAGGAGAAGGTAAGCCCGTAGCTGCTGGTTGTGTGTTTATACTTCACAGCCTCCATGACAGCGCGGTCGACATCCCACCAGAATTTTACGATGTTGGGATTTGTCTGCCGCCATGCGTCCACCAGCGGAGGAAGCTCATCCTCGGAAAGTCCCATCTCTATAGCGCCCATTGCCTTTAAGGCTCCGACCGAGCCGCCGTAGCCGAGCGCGAGTTCCGCGATTTTGCCTTTTTGACGCAGGTGGCCGTTAATGCCATGCTTCTCAACCGGAACATGGAACATCTGACTGGCACTGGCGCAGTAGATGTCACCTCCGGTTTCAAAGACTTTTTGACGCCACGTCTCACCGGCATACCACGCGATGACTCTTGCTTCGATGGCGCTGAAGTCGGAAACATAAAACTGCGTACCGTTCTTCGGGATAAATGCTGTCCGGATCAGCTGAGAGAGTGTGTCCGGAACGTCCTCATATAAGAGTTTCACGGCATCGAAGTCGCCGGATTTTACAAGAGCGCGTGCGTCGGCCAGATCCGGGAGATGATTTTGTGGGAGGTTTTGTAATTGTATAAGCCTGCCTGCCCAGCGTCCGGTACGATTAGCACCGTAAAAAGCGAACATGCCGCGAGCCCTGCCGTCATCACAGACCGCACGCTCCATCGTCTGATACTTCTTGACGGAGGATTTGGCAAGCTGCTGTCGGAGTTCCAGAACGGTCTGAAGTTCGGGTGGAGCGGTTTTGATAAGCTCTGCCACGACTTTCTTTCCAAGGCTGTCAGTTTCGAGCCCGTTATCGGAAAGCCACTGTTTCATTTGCTGGACGGAGTTTGGATTATCAAGTGCTGTCATATCTTTCATGGCAGCAGTCAGTTCTGACCGGGAGCGGGTGTCCATTTCGATGGCTTCTTTTACAAGATCCATATCGAGCCGGACACCTCTGTCGTTGATTTCCTGATCGATGTGGTATTCATCCCAGACTTCCTCCGGCACAGGGAATTTTGCAAGTCGATCCTTAATGCTGATCTCGGTTTCTACATCTCGGATGTTATATTTTTTGAAGGCCTCCCACTTGTCCGGTGCATGGAAAGGGTGGTTCCTTGTGCGACCGCCATTTGTTTTCGTCGGAGCACAGGGCACGGAGAAGTATTTGATCAGGTCTTTTCCCTCCGTGAGTTTCTGTTTTTCAAGACCGAGGACAGAGCCTACGCCTTCCAGAGAGAGCGGCAGTCCCATTGTTGCCGCCCAGACCATAGAGCAGCGCCAGCTTTCGGGATTTAAGAAGCGTGCGCATTCGGTCGAGAGAGGGTGGTTATCATGGAAGGGATCAAGGCTTACTCCAAGATCAAGGAGATATCGTGATAAGCACACCCGTTCAAAATTTGCGTTGAAAGCCCATTTGATGACAGTATCATCAGTCAGAGCATCTATAATTTCCTGCGGCAGACGTTCTCCCTGTGCAAGGTCAATGACCGTCACCTCGGAGCCGTCGGCGCTGTAGCCGAACAGTAGTATCTCAAAATCCGGTGACTCGGCATATTTATATACGCCACATTTGGATAGGTTCACGTCACTGTAGGTTTCGATATCAATACTGAGTGTTTGCATAGATTTTCACCTCAATTCAAACAAGCGGCTTAAGATCACTCCTAAGCCGCCTGCCGGTACTGGATTATTTCAGGGATTCCATACGCTTGATATGGTATTCGTCGTCCTGCGCGGCCTTTTTCTCCTCACGCTTCTCGCGCTTGAAGTCATTGATCACCGTCTGGATGGCGACCACTGCCCAAGACAGGACTACGATGCAGAAGCACCCGATCAGAATGTTGCAGAGAAGGGATGAAATCATAACTGTGCTTTCCATTGTTTTGCGCTCCTTTCCTTAGTTGAGAAAATCTTCATCGTCGTCAGTAGCAAAGTCGGACTCAGCGCTTGCCTTGCCGCCAAGGGGCTCACCGTCGCGGATCTTCTGCAGGTTGTTGAGCCCGCAGGCGATTCCCTTGTTGCCGGAAGAGTTGAAAGCATAAAACGTGATGCTGGCTCTGCCGTACACGCCGCTGTACACTTCGGAGCGGGTGAGAATCGGATTCAGGTCTGCGTCCACGATGCCGGGTGCAGAGGTTGCATTGGCGTTGACGAAGTAGGCGTTCTTGTAGGCCTCGTCGTCCGGACGTTCTGCATCGCCGTCGCGCAGAGGAGTCTTCAAAACAGAGAGCGCCGGTACGGACTTGCCGTTGCCTTTGAGTTTGGCCTCGCCCTCCTTGTAGGCAACCTCGATAGCAGCCTGAATCTTGGCGATGGTCTTGGTGTCGGACTTCGGGATGATGAGGCTCACGCTGTACTTGGGAGTGCCGCCGTTGATAGACTTCGGCTCCCAGACGTTTGCGTAGCTCCAGCGGGTGTCAACACCGGTGATAACCTTCATGGGATTGCTGATTTTTACATTTTTACTCATTGTCGTTTTCCTCCATAAAATCATTTTTTGCTGTATTCATGGCCGGGCGCTTGTCGCTAACCGGCACAAGTGTGGGTTTGCCCTGCGGCTTTTCGATGTAAGCCGTCAGGAGTTCATCAAAGCGGGACTTGCCGAGGAGCTTCTGCATGGCGGTAATGCCGAGCAGCTTTTTCTCATACGGGTCAAAGCCTGCTTTCTCGACCGCGTCAATGACAGCGGCCTCATTGCTGTATCTGCGGTTGCTTCGTCCTTCGACGAGCTTGAAACCTGTCCATTCCTTACCGGAGAGAGCCTGCTGCAGAGCGTATTCCTTAATATCGGAAGCCCAGCTAACCAGTTCATCTACCTTGCTGAGAATGACCTCGATCTCGGTATCCGTAAGCAGTGGTGGGAGCTTGAAATCATGCTGCGCGAGCTTCAGATTTGCCTCGGCTCTGGCGCGGCACTCGTTCTTAGCCTTGCAGAAGCCGCACCATTCACCGCACAGGAAGTTCCCGTCACCGGCAAAAGCCAAATCTGCGGTGGGCTTTAAGACTTCATCCGCCCAGCGGTACAAGTCGTCCTTGCTGATTTCGTAGGTGCTGATGTTCTGACGCCTCGGCTGGTAGATAGTCATGGAAACCTGTTCGATGTCGTAAATGTCATCGAAAAGCTCCAAAGCGCCGAGGGCATAACATTGCATCTGCGGATTCTCCTCTGCGGAGACTAAGACGCCTAAGCCATGCTTGTAGTCGATTACCCGGAGTGTACCGTCTGCAATAATGATGCAATCGGCGGTTCCGAAGCCCTGTTCTACCCAGCGGAAGAAGTCTACACGCTGTTCGATAAGAACTACCGGGTCAGCACAGGTCTCTTTGGCGGCTTCGATCTGCTCCAGCACATATTCGGCATAGCCGCTGGTGCAGTCCTCCATCTCCTCGGAATACCACTTGAGGCTGTTGGTCGGGTCTTCTGAAGGAAGTCCCAGCGCGATTTTCAATTTGTGCTCGCCAGGTGCATGAGCGTCAGTGCCTTCTGCAGCGTAGTCTGATCCTTTGTCCTCATAGGTTTCGCAGAGCCTTGCCGACGGCGGGCAGTGCAGCCACCTGTCGGAGCTGGACGCGGACAGGATTGCGTGTGCTTTAGCTGCCATTGCCGATCACCTCCGCGTCCTTCATCAGGGCTTCATAGTTCGCCGGATCGATCTCCGAGAGCTTTGCGGCACCGTACTTTTTTAGCAGGGAGCGTACTTCTGCGGTATGACCGGCGCGGGACTTCTCAGCAAGGACGGCTCTTACGTCCTCCAGCTTGAGTTCAGGCTTCGGTTCCTTCTTGGCGGGGGCTTCAGTGGCCTGCGCTTCATTGTCATCACCGGAAAACTGCTGGTAGAGCCAGTCGGCTGCGGCATTAATAGAAGCAGCAGCGGTGCGGAGCTCTTCGATGGTCTGTGCCATTTCTGCCATCTTTGACATTTTCTTTTCCTCCTTCCTCGGATTGGCTTGCGGCAAGGAGTGAGAGGTTCCTTGCCAGTCTGGCGGATACGTGACTGATGGAATTCAGGAGCTTGATCTCCTCGTTCACGTTGCCACCTGTGTCTGCGTAACTGCGAATCATCTGTTGTTCACCTCGCTTTCTGAAGGCTGTGTTCTCTTGCCTTCACCTTCCACTGGAGATGAACTGCTGATTTGAGCGGAGGATTTTATAAAAATATTCCGACCACAATCCGAAAGAGGGACAGTGGCCGGAAATGGTGTGATGATTACTTGTTTTCGATCTTATGAAGCTCGGTGTAGTAGCGCTTCATTTGGTCAGCAAAGGTACGCTGCGGGCGACCGAGGGCTTCCGCGATCTTACGATCTGAAATCTTAGGATTGTCGAGACGCATCTGGATAATGCGGTCTGCATCCGGGTCAAGCTCACGGAAACGGGCAATGAGGTGCTTCAGTAGGTCGCGGTCAGCGTAGATATCTTCTATAGAAGGTTTGCTGTCCGGGATGTAATCGCCGAGGGTACCATTGCCGTCCGGAAGCGGCTCGTCGAGGGAAGTGGTATCGGGAGCGTGGTATTCGCACAGGTCGCACTGCCCGTCGCATTTCCAGAGATAGCGTTTGGTGCACATGCAACGTCCATGATATTGCTCGCGTTTTTGTGTTGCCCAGATATCTGGGTAGAGGGCGCGATATTGCTCCTCTGTGATAGGGGTGAGTGTGACCTTGAAGGGATTCTCCGGGTCACGAAGTGGAAAGTAACGCTGGTTGTCATTGTTTTTCTTATTCATAATTCAACTCCTTTGGATTTGTTGAAATCCGCAGGAGCCGATTTATGTCCGAAGAGACAGAAAGACGGTCAAAGGCACAGTCCTCCCTGTTGGGATGAAACTATGTCCTTGGCCGTCATGCAGCTCTGCGGACTTCTATTTATTTATGGATCGGGTTAAGCAGCAATTTTGTAGCTGTGTACTTTGAAAGCCGAAGTGGTGATCCGTGTCACGACGGTTCTTGTGTTGTCTCTCTCGACAGTGAAGGTCTCACCGACTGACAGGTAGGCTGTCGTGCGATGACCTTTATACAGCGAGGAGACGTAACCGGTCGCCGCATTGCCGCGGCAAGCTAAACGACCGAGACAGTCTCGGATTTCTTCCATCCGCATTCCTCCTTTCTTAAATTCATAAATTAGCGGCTCCGCTTTTTAGCGAAGTGTTGCCCTAAAAAAAGAGGAGCTGGTACATGGCTCAAGAGAGGAGTCCCAGCTCCGAGAGTCTTATCGCTGCAGAAGTTTGCGATACCTGATAGAATCCGGCGAACTGTTCCAGAATCCATTTTGACTTGGGAATCAGTCCAGCGGATACAAATTTGTTTTTCTTACTGCGGTCGATGATCATCTGAAATCCGTCAGCTATCGTTTCTTTTGGCATAAGTATGCGAGGGGCAATACCATTTGCCTGCCATTCGAGCCAATCTACGTCGGTCCAAACATCTTTGAAGGTTTCGTCGTCCTTAGCTTCAACGGGACAGCGTTGAGCTACGGCTCGTCCTCCCTTTAATGCCTCCATTGCCAGAAAGTAATTTCGATGATAAATCCAGTGAACACATTCATGTGCTACGGTATTACGGCGGCTTCCAAAGTTACGCTTCAAGTAGGTGTCCGGATCAATGATCATGGTCTTTGCCTTAACGAACACTTCCCGATATTCATCTCCAGATGGATCGTAGATTTCAACAAGCCCATCGGTAAAGCACATCTGGCCGAGAATACTAAGGTTCTCGGATAGGTGATATTCCTTGATGAGCAGATGCAGTTTATCTCTTGCGATCTCTTCGATAGGAACGGGCATAGGCTTTTCGAGCGCCTCCGGACAGTGCTGCGCTAAGATTTCTGCTGCCTTGTCGTCGAATTCGGATTTGTACATCCGAGGGACAAGGGAGCTAAGATACGCTTCTTTTGTCATACTTATCCTTTCTTCTCGATTTCTTCCAGAACGCGCTGCCAAAAGTCATCACCGAGTTTTTTATCGCTGGCTTTACGGAGAGCAGCACGAACATGCGGAATGTTTTCATCCATAATGTACTCTGGAAGATCCGGAGCGGCCTCATTCCGTTCGCGACCAGCAAGGTCGAACATCTCTGCGCGTTCCTCATCCGTTAGGCGGAGAACATCTGCTATCTTAAGCAGCATGCTCATTTCCGGAGGATTTCGTCTGCCTTTGATGATGTCGGAGAGATAAGTAGCGGTAGTTCCCATCGCCTGAGCAATATCCTTTAGAAGAATATCGCCGCCGTCAGAAGCACGTCCGAGCCTCTTCTCGTTGATGAATTTTCCAAAATCGCCTGTCATAGTAAAATCTCCTTTTTTCGTCAATTAGCGACTTCGCTAATCTGCTTATTAGTATAGCGAGAAAATGTGGATTTGTCAAGAGGGTAAAAGAAAAAGCCACGCTGCTTTTCACAACGTGGCTCCTGAACTAATCCAGATATACAAATGACTGTGGGGCCTGACTGATTCCATAATCGGAGAGTTCTTTAGGGGTTTCGTATATTATTACGTCTTTGAGCTTGTAAGCAATGGCCTTATCTTTTCCGGCATAGTAGGAGAAGTAGAATTTCTTAGTAATGCCAGCTGCCGTTTTTGCAATTTCCCATATCTCCTTTGGAGTGCCCTCAAGAATTCTATCTATGGTAGCTTCACCAACCACCTGCTTCTGAGGGGATGATGCGTAAAAGATAATGCGGTTCACACCATCCTTTGGCTTGCTCTTGCGAAATTCGTATTGTTTTTTGCCTTCCAGTATTACTTTGGCATATTTAGGTTTAATCGATAATAACATTGTCGACATCGATGTTGCCCTCCCGTAGAATTGTCTCAAATTGACTTCTCGTGTAACGGAAATTCATCGGGTGGGTTCCGGGCCAGCAATCATTATCCTTCAACCATTTCCAGTTCACATTATTCCCAGCGCCGAAATAGCCGTAGTAAAGTAGCTCAATCAGCGTTAGAGAAGCCCATGTATCATATTTTATTTTCAGTTCGTCTTCGTCGTATACGGACTTGTTCCCGACCATATGAAGGAACTCATCATAGGTGCAAAGGGCCTGTCCGTTTGACTTTATCTTTTCAATTCTTGTCGCCACGCAATATGATGTTATGACAGATTTATATCCCGGACGACCGTCGGTGCCAGTGTATTTACGATAAATCAATACCGGCTCTCCGACCTTAAAAGCCAAGCTGTAAGGCTTTCCGATGTAAACCTTTTTTAGCCCATTTGCCACGCTGATGTCAACGCGTTCTTGCAACGTGTGCGCAAGTTCAGATGATGCAAACATTGTGTCATGGTAGGCCATGTCAATTGCGAGGCATCCTGCGTACTGCATTTGATTGTTTAAGAAAGGGAATGCTTTGCATGGATCACTAAAATCGAGGTTTCTACGATCTTTAATGTATACTCGCTCGCCATTCAAATTATTACCAACGTGTGCAAAGCCATATTTTTCGAGAAGAAAGATCAGGCTGGTGTGCTTCTCAAATACAGTCACATATATTTCATCGGTACCGAGATCTCTCCACTGCCAAAGTGTTAAGCCAAGCGCACCCTCGCCAATTCTTTGATGACGATATCGCTCATCAATTTTGATTGTAGTGATTTTAAGTCGAGCTACTTTAGGCAGTATGGTGCCGTCGGCAAGTTTAATTTCTTCGGCTTCAGCGGGCTTGAGATTAACAAAAGCGCCAATACCCTGATCATCTTCAAAAACCAGAGCTTTCTTGCCATCTGCAGCTTTTGCAGCAAACCATTTTACAAAACCGGTACTGGTTGAGGTTCCCGGATAATCGGCTTTTAAAGAATCAAAGAAGGGATCATCGAGACTAATCTCGGAGAATAGCTTTCGCTCAAATTTGCCTGCCATAAACAGCTCCTCCTTAAAGTGACTTTATAAAATTAATTGCCTGTGCAAGGTCTCCGGCACCGCCAGAAACAAAGAGTCTCGCGCCGATTTCAGTCGCGACTTCTTTTGCGTAGGCGCATTCTTCCTGCTGAAAATCCTCAATGTCTTGAACAGAGGCTTCAATCCCATCGCGCTCCTTGCGTCGGGCAGCAATAACTTCTGACTTTTCCATCAACAAGATAATCGCCTCCGGTTTCAGTGCAGTGAAGGTGTCGTAAGGAATCCGAGTAATTTCTCCGGATGCATTCAATAAGCAGAAGTGTCCATCCAGAATAAAGTCTTGCCCAGAGTCTCTTAACTCACTGACTGCCTGAAGGAGGTATTGCTGGTTGTCGTCAATGTCTGGTATGAGTTTGTCTTTGGCAAAACCTGAGTGCTTTTTCCGCGTGATCAATGTACTGGCGGAATAGGACTCTATGCCAGTTTCCGTTTTGACCATATCGCAGAAGTAGGACTTTCCGACGCCGTGGACACCGCTTATAAAGATCATGAACGACACGCCTCCTTAGTACAAAATCGGCTGAGAAACCAGCCGTCTGTGTTATTATAGCAGATTGGAGCGCAAAATTCAAGAGAAAACGAAAAATAATCCTGCAATCGCAGGAGAAAATCTTGAAATCTGATGAGAAACGTGATATAATAAGCAAGTCGGAGTTTATGTGTAGACATTTTGGCAGAAAATGGAGGTTGGCACATGGCCATTAGTTACAAGAAATTATGGAAGCTGTTAATTGATAAAGATATGAAGAAGAAAGATTTGCAGCGTGTAGCTGGGATCAGTGCGGCATCCGTTACGAAGCTCGGTAAGAACGAAAATGTAAACACAGAGATTATAGAGAAAATCTGTGTAGCTTTGCAATGTGATGTCAGCGACATAATGGAAATGGTCGATGATGACTGAGTCCGTTTTTTAGTACATCAGAAATAAGAATAAGCATGGATACATGCGTTTACTTGGAGGTAGATTCAGATGGCTGATAAAACCAACGCCAATATTGGCTTTGAAAAACAACTATGGGATGCGGCTTGTGTTCTTTGGGGACATATTCCTGCTGCAGAATACAGAAAGGTAATCATTGGGCTTATTTTCCTGCGCTATATTTCCGCAGCTTTTGATAAGAGATATCAGGAGCTTGTTGCGGAGGGTGACGGATTTGAGGACGACCGTGATGCTTATACGATGGAGAATGTGTTCTTTGTGCCGGAGGAGGCAAGATGGAGCACGATAGCTTCTGCTGCTCATACTGCTGAAATTGGAACGGTTATCGATACGGCTATGAGAGCTATTGAAGCCGAAAATAAGACCTTGAAGAATGTCCTTCCTAAAAACTACGCCAGTCCGGATCTCGATAAGCGAGTGTTGGGTGATGTGGTTGATATCTTCACAAACAATATCGATATGAGAGATACAGAAGAAAGTGAAGATCTTCTGGGCCGTACTTATGAATACTGTATCGCGCAGTTTGCAGAGAAGGAAGGTGTAGGCGGAGGCGAATTCTATACGCCGTCCAGTGTGGTTAAGACGCTTGTTTCTATTCTGCGTCCGTTCGATAACTGCCGTGTGTATGATTGTTGCTGCGGTTCCGGCGGTATGTTTGTGCAGAGTGCAAAGTTCATTCAGGCTCATTCAAGCAAGCGCGGAGCCATTTCCGTTTACGGGCAGGAGGCAAACGCGGATACATGGAAGATGGCCAAGATGAACATGGCAATCCGTGGTATCGACGCAGACTTCGGTCCTTATCAGGCAGATACCTTTACTAATGACTTGCACCCGACTCTGAAGGCGGATTTCATTCTGGCGAATCCTCCGTTTAACTATCACCCTTGGAATCAGGAAAAGCTGCTGGAAGATGTCCGCTGGAAATATGGCACACCTCCTGCCGGTAATGCAAACTACGCATGGATTCAGCACATGATCCACCATCTTGCACCGAACGGAAAGATTGGTCTGGTGCTTGCAAACGGAGCACTTTCCACACAGTCAAGTGGTGAGGGTGAAATTCGTAGAAAGATTATAGAGGACGATCTGATCGAGGGCATTATCGCCATGCCGACGCAACTCTTTTATAGCGTGACTATCCCGGTTACACTATGGTTCATCACAAAGGGCAAGAAGCAAAAAGGCAAGACACTCTTTATTGATGCCCGGAAAATGGGCCACATGGTTGACCGTAAGCATAGAGACTTCACCGAAGAAGATATCCAGAAGCTGGCGGATACCTTTGAGGCCTTCCAGAATGGTACGCTTGAGGATGTGAAGGGCTTCTGTTCTGTTGCCACATTGCAGGATATCGCAAAGCAGGATTATATCCTGACGCCGGGACGCTATGTTGGGATCGAGGAGCAGGAAGATGACGGCGAGCCTTTCGAGGATAAAATGGCCAGATTGACATCAGAACTGTCAGATATGTTTGCTAAGTCCCATGAATTGGAAGACGAGATCAGGAGGAAGTTAAGAGCGATTGGGTATGAAATCTGATGAGATAAAACGAGGTGACAAAATGGATTTTTATATGAAAAGTGCCAAAAACAACTATTTAGCAAGACTAACATATACAGAGGGCCAGTTTGTTTTGAAAAAAGGTTCTACCGTTTCTCAGAATGTTTCTAACCATTTCAAGAGCTACAAGACTGTTATTAAGCGAAGAGAGGAAGCAGGAATAAAAGATGACGAGCTGACGCTGAAGAAGGATATTGTTTTTAACAGTTCATCTGTTGCCGGTGAGTTTGTTTGCGGCAGTAGTTGCAACGGCCCTTCATCTTGGAAAACAGAAAGTGGTATTACGCTGAAGGAGTGGATGCAAAGTCTATGATAAATGGAAAGATTTCAGATGTATGCTCCAACGTTTATAGCGGGGGCACACCGAATAAAAAGCACGACGAGTATTATGTCGGAGGCAATATTCCGTGGCTTAATACCTCGGAAATAAAATTCAATCGGATAACCGCTACAGAAAAATTCATTACTGATGAAGGTTACTCGGCTTCTTCAGCAAAATGGGTTCCAGCGAATGCCGTTATTGTTGCAATGTATGGAGCAACAGCCGCAAGAGTTGCTATTTCAAAGATTCCCTTAACGACTAATCAGGCCTGCTGTAATTTGATCATCGATGACAGTAAAGCCGATTATAGATATGTATACTATTGGCTATGTTCAAGATACACAGAATTAGCTTCACTCGCTAATGGAGGAGCACAGCAAAATCTAAATGCTGGCCAAATCAAGGATTTTCCTATTGCGCTTCCTCATATCGACGCACAAAAGAAAATTGCTGATTTATTGTCTGCATTTGATGACAAAATCGAGGTGAACAATGAAATAAACGAGAATTTACTTCAGCAGGCAAGCACTATTTTCAAGCATTGGTTTACCGATAATCCAAGTCTTGACACTTTGGAGCAGGTTCCCCTTGCAGATTTGTGTTTGGTTGTTACCAAAGGGACAACACCTACTACTCTTGGAAAACCGTTCGTCTCTGAAGGCATTAACTTCATAAAGGCCGAGTCTATATTGGACAATCACGCTATCGATAAGAACAAGTTTGCGTTCATTGACAGTGAAACGAACGATTTGTTGAGGCGCTCAATAATCAGTTCAGGAGACATAGTATTCACTATTGCTGGTACTCTTGGACGTTTTGCTTTAATAGATGATAGTGTATTGCCTGCCAACACAAATCAGGCTGTCGCAATCATCCGTGCAAATAAGAGCAAAGTAACGCCTGAATACCTATACAGTTTCTTCTTGGGAAACTGGCATAACGACTACTATACAAAGCGTATTCAGCAAGCCGTTCAAGCAAATTTAAGCCTTGGAACCATAAAGTCATTACCTATTCCAATTCTCTCGGATAAAGCAATGCCAGAGTATCTTGGGATTATAAGCCCTATTATCACAATGACTAAGGCCAATGAGCTTGAAATAACAAGACTCCGAACAATGCGAGATGCCCTGCTACCACAGCTGATGTCTGGTCAACTTGACGTTTCCGACCTTGACCTCTAAGCCGCTAAATTCTCGTTTGAACCGGAGCAACACAAACGTAATGAGCGAATTACCCGGAAAAGGGTATCATGATAGATAGTACATACAAAGGAGCGATTGATATGTCAGGATTTTATACGGAAGCTGACTATGAGAATTCCATCATAGAGCTATTCCAAGGAATGGGATACCGTCACGTTTACGGCCCTGATATTGAGAGGGATTTTAACAGCCCTCTATATGAAGATGAACTGACGGCTGCGTTGCATCGCCTGAATCCCTCTATGCCAGAGGATGCGATCAGTGATGCCCTGTTCAAATTGAAAAATTTTGAGAATGCTGAACTGGTCCAGAAGAATGCTGTCTTCATGGATTATATTCAGCATGGCGTTGAAGTGCGCTATTTTGTTAAGGGCGAGGAGCGCTCCGGCCTCGTATACCTTGTTGACTATAAGAATCCTGACAATAACTCTTTTATCGTTGCAAACCAGTGGACCTTTATTGAAAACAGCAATAAACGTCCGGATGTCCTTCTCTTCTTGAATGGACTTCCAGTTGTTCTTGTAGAGCTAAAGTCTCCATCGCGGGAAGAGACAGATGCTTCCGAAGCATACCTACAGATCAGAAACTATATGCAGGAGATTCCGTCGATGTTCATTTATAACTGCATTTGCGTTATGAGTGACCATCTAACCTCAAAGGCAGGAACGATTACTTCCGGCGAGGACCGCTTCATGGAGTGGAAAACCAAAGACGGAAGTTATGAAAATACTCAGTACGCACAGTTTGATACTTTCTTTGAGGGTATCTTTGCCCGTGAACGCTTGCTGGACATTATAAAGAACTTTATCTGCTTCTCCAACGAAGGATTAAAGCAGTTTAAAATACTGGCCGGATACCATCAGTATTTCGCGGTCAATAAAGCAGTAGAGTCTACGAGACGCGCCACAGAGACCGACGGAAAAGGTGGTGTATTCTGGCACACACAAGGTAGCGGAAAATCTCTGTCAATGGTTTTTTATGCTCATCTGCTGCAGGAAGCGCTTGATAGCCCGACAATCGTGGTACTTACAGACCGAAACGATCTGGACGATCAGTTGTTTGGCCAGTTCGCAAAGTGTAAAGATTTTCTGCGTCAGGAGCCGTTGCATGCTGAGAGCCGGGAACATTTGAAGTCCTTGCTTGATGGCAGACAGGCAAACGGGATCATCTTCACCACAATGCAGAAATTTGAGGAATCCCACGAGCCTTTATCCGAGCGTAGGAACATTGTTGTCATGGCAGACGAAGCGCATCGTGGGCAGTATGGTCTGAAAGAAAAGGTCGATGCGGAGACCGGTAAAATTAAGATCGGCACCGCGCGAATCATCCGTAACAGCTTACCGAATGCTACATACATAGGCTTCACCGGTACACCTATTTCCATGAAAGATAGAAGCACCCGTGAAGTCTTCGGAGATTACATTGACGTTTACGATATGACTCAGGCTGTCGAGGACGGCGCTACCCGTCCGGTTTATTATGAGAGCCGCGTTATTAAACTAAAGCTGGATGAAGCGACGCTTCGCCTGATTGATACCGAGTACGATATTATGGCAAATAACGCCGATCCAGATGTAATAGCCAAGAGCAAACGTGAGCTTGGCCAGATGGATGCCATCCTCGGCAACGATCAGACAATCGCTTCACTGGTAGATGATATTCTCGATCACTATGAGAACTATCGTGCAAACCTGCTCACCGGCAAGGCGATGATCGTTGCTTATTCCCGCGCCATTGCTATGAAGATCTATGACCGTATCATGCAGCTCAGACCTTCATGGACGGAGAAGGTCGCTGTTGTTATGACAGAAAGCAATAAGGACCCGGAGGAGTGGCGTGCCGTTATCGGAAACAAGCGTCACAAGGATGAGCTGGCGAAAAAGTTTAAAGACAACGATAGCCCTCTTAAGATTGCGATTGTAGTAGACATGTGGCTGACGGGCTTTGATGTACCTTCACTGGCCACGATGTATGTTTATAAGCCAATGCAGGGGTACAACCTTATGCAGGCGATTGCACGTGTAAACCGTGTATTTGGAGATAAAGAAGGCGGACTGGTTGTAGATTATGTCGGCATCGCAGCTGCGCTTAAGGAAGCGATGAACGATTATACCTCCCGTGATAAGAAGAACTACGGTGATACCGATGTTGCAAAGGTGGCCTATCCGAAGTTCTTGGAGAAGCTCTCCATCTGCCGCGATATTTTCCACGGGTACGATTATTCTAAATTTACTACCGGAACTGACCTTGAGCGATCAAGGGCTATCAGTGGCGCAGTTAACTTTATTGTTGCCGTTGATAAAGAACGTGAGCGTGAAGATTTCCTGAAGGAAGCCCTTATGCTCCGTCAGGCGCTGTCGCTCTGCTCATCGTTAGTAGAGGAAAGTCTCCGAATTGAAGCTGCATTCTTTGAATCGGTCCGTGTGCTTGTTATGCGCCTTATGAATCAGGGCGAGGGAAAGAAAATCTCCCTGCCGGAAATGAATGCGAGAATAAACGCGCTCCTCAGCCAGAGCGTGAAGAGCGAAGGCGTCATCAATCTCTTTTCGGACGTGTCGGAGGAGTTCTCTCTGTTTGATCCGAAGTTCCTTGAGGAAATCTCCAAGATGAAGGAGAAAAACCTCGCGGTTGAATTGCTGAAGAAGTTGATAGCCGAGCAGGTGCAGATTTACCGTCGTACCAATGTAGTCAAGTCTGAGAAATTCAGCGAGATCATCCAAAGCGCCATGAACCGTTATCTGAACGGTATGCTTACAAATGAGGAAGTCATTCAAGAGCTCCTTAATCTGGCAAAGCAGATTGCTGCAGCACAGAAAGAAGGTGACCAGCTTGGCCTAACAGCGGATGAGCTGGGATTCTATGATGCCTTAACAAAGCCGCAGGCGATTAAGGACTTCTATGAGAATGAAGAACTGATTGCCATCACAAAAGAGCTGGCGGATACGCTTCGTAAGAATCGCACGATTGATTGGCAGAAACGCGACTCCGCCAGAGCAAAAATGCGGATGATGATTAAGAAGCTCCTGAAGAAACATCGCTACCCACCTGAAGGCATGGACGACGCAGTCCAGACCGTTATGACACAGTGTGAGCTGTGGACGGATAACGCAGATATGGAACAGCGCGAACATAAGGCGGTTAATTATTCCTTTCGCCATGAACAGAATTTGAGTATGGTTGCTGAAGAACCTGCGCCATATGGAAAGAAAGATTGATTCTTGGAGGTAGAATATGGACGCACGTAAAGGTAACATCTACGAGATATTAAACGGAAACAAGCAGTTTCTGATTCCGGTTTATCAGCGGTATTACAGCTGGGATATCGAACAATGTAAACGCTTGTGGAATGACATCGTTGAGATGCAGAAAAAGGGCAAAGTGGGCCATTTTGTAGGTTCCATCGTGAATATTGCGGAACAAGCAATGCCGACCGGTGTCCAGAAATATATGATTATAGACGGCCAGCAGCGAATGACCACGTTGTCATTACTCCTGCTTGCCCTGCGTGACTACGCAATCAATAATCCGGAAGACACCACCATCAATGCCCGACGCATTGATAATATGCTTTTGAAAAATGAGTACGAAAGCGGCGATGAACGCTATAAACTGCTTCTGACGGAAACTGACCGGGATATCCTGATGCGGCTTGTGGAAGAAAAGCCTATTCCGGATGACACTCGCTCAAAGCTGCTGGACAACTATAAATTCTTTGCCGGAAAGATTGCGGATAAAGAATTACAGCCTGCTGAGGTATACGAATCCATAGGCAAGCTGCAGATCGTAAATATAACGCTGGATCGATCTGTGGATGATGCGCAGGCTATTTTTGAGAGCCTGAATTCCACAGGTAAAGAACTGTCTGAATCCGATTTGATTCGGAACTATGTTCTTATGGGTCTGGAGCCTACTGAGCAGACATATGTTTATGAGCACCTCTGGCGTCCGATGGAATTGCTGTTCGTTTATGAGACGCAAGACTCCGTTATGGACAGATTCTTCAGAGATTATCTGACCATGAAGATTACACGCATTCCGAAGCAGGATCGTGTATATGAGGAATTCAAGCTCTACCACCTGAACTGCGAATTTAGCACTATCAGGGAGCTATGTCAGGACCTGCTCACTTATGCTAAATACTATACGGATATGGTATTCAAGCGGAGCAGCAATCCAGCACTCAAGTCTCTTTACGAAGATATCAACGATCTGCGAATGGAGGTATCTTATCCATTCCTACTTAAAGTACATAATGATTATGCCGAGGGTATCATTTCTGAGGATGACCTGAAGTTGATCATCAGACTGTGTATCAGCTATGTTTTCCGTCGCAGCATCTGTGATATACCGACGAATTCTCTGAATAAGACTTTTGCAACGCTGAGGAATGAAATCAGACAGGATGATTACGTCAATTCCATTAAGGCCTTCTTTGTCATGCGTGACGATTACAAAGAGTTTCCGAACGATGATAAGTTCACGGCTGCCTTTGTGTCGAGAGATATTTACACTATGCGCTCACGCAACTTCATCCTTAGCCATCTTGAGAACTATGGCAACAAGGCACCGATCATCATTGAGAATTATACGATTGAGCATATTATGCCTCAGAATAGTAGCTTGAGCCCGGAGTGGCAGCAGATGCTTGGAGTGAACTGGCGCGAGGTGCAAAAGACCTATCTGCACACCATTGGAAACTTAACGCTTACAGCATACAATTCTGAAATGAGCGACCATCCATTTATGGTCAAAATGGATATGGAGGGTGGCTTTAAAGAGAGCGCACTCCGTTTGAATGCTTATGTTGTAAAGCTCACAGAATGGAATGAGCAGAGAATAAAAGAAAGGGCTTCATTGCTGGCGGATAAAGCTAAACAGATCTGGGCTTTCCCGGATATGACTGCTGCGGAGCTGGCTCCTTATCAGACGGTGGAGAAACCGGCAGAACGCTACAGCCTCGAAACCTATGATACAAATGTTTTCACAAAGACTCTGTTTGAAGTTCTGGACCGCCGAATCCAGAATCTCTCTCCCGATGTAAAGCGCGAGTTCAAAAAGTTGTATGTGGCCTATAAACTGGATACCAATTTCGTAGATATTGTGTTCCAGAAACAGAGACTTCGTATTTCAGTAAATATGAAGTTCTCAGAAGTGATTGATCCGAATGGAATCTGCCGAGATATAACCGGTCTTGGCAGATGGGGCAACGGTGATGTTGAACTTTACATGGAGCATACATCAGACGTTGATCAGATCATGGAGATCGTGGAGCAGTCTTACCGGATTCAGGCTGATGAATGACGAAGCAATTCAACTTGATTAACACAAACGAGGGAAATGCATGGTTTATAATACGTTCATAAAATGTCAGGTTTGCGGAAGTATTACCAGAGTCCGATTACAGGTTGGATGGCAAGAAGAACATCCTATTGTTGTGGCTTGCGGTAAATGTGGTACTTCCTTATCTGGCAGCGTTAAGATAGGACAAAACCGACCGGGGCTAAAGTTTTCTTTTGACAATGCGGATGAAATCCCGGATGCTGAAGCTGATTACATGGTTGAATGCTCTGGTGAATTTCCGACCGTGAAACAAGGCAAAGCAGCGGAGTTGGAAGAAGTCGTCATTACGCCGTTTATCCGCTATATGAATCGTATGAAGACGGATGATTCATATGAGCAGTTCGGAAAAGCGGTATCACAGCTTAATGCAACAGAAAAGAAATGGAAGAGCTATAAAAGAATCATTGACCTCTTCAGAAATAATAGTGAATACCTTGTTCAGGAGATACAAAAGGAATTCTCCGGACAATACTTTCAGTGCAGAGATGAGTCTGAGGTATTGAGAGCTATTCATATGATTGAGGTTCATGGGTTTTATTCTGCACTCAAAAAAGACATCTTGGATAATCTCTCTTTTAGTGCAGGAATTATGAAACTGGACTCTGTTCAGCTGAAGAGCTTAGTAGACTTCTTAAATTCACATGATGGTTATCATCTTGAGGAGCTACAGGATTTGATATATAAGGTCTATGATGATTTTATAAAAATATACCAGCGCCTCATTCCTGCTCTCGCTTTACAGTATTGCAAAGATGATTCTTTTGATTTCGAAGTTGAAGGCTCGACAACAAGTAGCTTTGATAGTGTAAAACAGTTCTATTTGGATGTTTATGAAGCCCTTGGTAATTTGCTTGTTATCCCGGTCGCTCTTAATAACATAAAATACAGGGCTGACGCGAATTCAATGAATCCTTTGGAAAAGAATGTATCTTCTTTAGAGGATTATATAAAGCTCACAAAGGCATCAAGGTATCATTTTTGCTTGAACACAGAAGTCTATACCGATTTCTTGGATGTTGTAGTAAATGCAAAACTGAGAAATGCGATTGGACACAATGATGTTGAATATGACGCGGTGAGTCAGGTTATTACTTACATTCCGAATCCGAAAGACAGAACCATAAAGAAAACGGAATACCTTCTCGAATTTGAAAATGAAGCGATGCACATGTTTCAGGCATTATTGGGTGTTTCAGAATACCTGTATCGCCTGAGAGAACTTTCACTTATGTATGATGGTAAAATACCACTTATGGTTCAGGAAAGAGCAAACTGGCCGAAAAAGATAGGCCGTAATGATCCGTGTCCATGTGGAAGTGGGAAAAAATACAAATTCTGTCATGGGAAGAATTAGAGTTGAGGCGATGGGATTTCAGACTTGTTCCCTCAGAGCGAAGTCTTGAAGCGGTCGGCAAATCTGTGGATTTGCATATTATAGGTAGGAGCAAGGCCTTTGACCTGTTTCCGAGAACGTACAAGGGTAAAAATCGGTGTGTTTTATGAAAAAAACACGCTTTGATAAATTCCCGCGAACGAACGCGAATTTGGCTACACACTTGACATCAAGATGAAGCAATCGAGCCATGTCGAGACGGTTGTTCTTTTATACAAATAGAGGGGACAGTAATACAGCGTAAAACAGAAAGGGTTAAGTGGTAATACATGTTTGAACCTGGTTTGGAAATTGGTCAAATTCTGAAGAATACTGATATAATGGAGATATTTAAATGTGGAAATATGGGTGGTATGCGCCGCTCTAAAGCAACGAATAGCTTGGTTATTATTTCCGATTATACGAAAGGAATTTATCACGATAAATGGATCGGTGGCGTACTTCATTACACTGGTATGGGGAAAAAAGGTGACCAAGATATTAATTGGGCTCAGAACGCGACTTTGGCCTCTTGTGGCAAAAATGGCATTGATGTCCATCTGTTTGAGGTTATGAATAGGGGAGAATATATCTACTGTGGAAGAATTGAACTTGTAGATAAACCGTATACAGATATTCAACCAGACGAAGACGGAATGGATAGAAAAGTCTGGATGTTTCCTATTCGCCCTGTGCCGGACAACGACGTTGAAAAGCCGAATATGTTTGTGTTTAAGGACATGGATGATTACAAGGCGTACGGAAAAAATATTGATGAAGAATACAGAAGGATGCTTGCAGGACGCAAGAAATCTAGAAACAGAGAAATAAAGAAAACAGTGCCTGTGATTCCAACTACTTCAAATGGACTACTAATACACGTTGTCGAAATCCCTGCAGAGATAGTGGGGCAAAAAGTAAAGCATAAACTCTATGGAGAAGGAACGATTAGTAGTATTGATGGAGCCAGCATTGTTGTTTTATTTGATTCTGTAGGGGAAAAGAAGTTGGGTTATGATATTTGCATAAAAAATAGATTGATTGAAATGATTTAACCCAGGAAAACTAAACCACCCCACCTGCCGACAGGCAGGTGTTTTGTTGTGGATTAAAAATCATTCAGTTTCCCGCAGGCGTTCCACGATAGTCAATTTGGCAACGCTGTGGTAGATTCCTAACGGGACCAGAGAGCCCAGCAGGACAAACACCGGAAGCAAAAGGAAAATCGGCAGGATGGTGAAGCGGTAGGTGAAGAACCAGAAGAGATTTTCTACCGCGGAGCCGACCAGCGGTCCCATGAGCAGAGCAATCGCCAGCGAGAGCAGTGCAGCTCCGAGCGAGTAGCAAAGCCCTTCGTAGACCAGCATCTGCTTGAGCTGTCTGCCGGTCATGCCGACCGATTGCAGCATGGCAAATTCCCGCTTGCGGGTCAGGATGCCGGTGAGGATGGCATTGAAGAAGTTGAGGATGCCCACCAGCCCGATGATGAAGCTCAAGGTGCCGCCCAGCATCAGGAACATCGAGCGGAAGCTTTCAAACTGTGCAACGTAGGTCGCCTTGCTTTCATAGTCGAACTGCGGGTTTTGATTTTCGGTGTAGTCGGCAAGGAAGCTTTCCATCGCGGCGTTTGCCTCGTCGGTGGTATCAAAGGCGTAGAGCATGACCGAATCGGTGCCCGAGTCGGTGCAGAAGGTCTGGGCATTGAGGATAAATTCATCTGAACCGTAGTAGCGGTAGGAAAGGGAAGAAGGAACACAGACCAGCGCACAGACGGTGTAATCGACATCCCGCCAGCGTTTGGCGCGGGAGGCATAGCCGGCGACCGTATCCAGATTGGTCCCCTCGGGGAAAACCTCTCCGGTGAGCGGATTATAGTATTCCCATTCCTCCACATAGCGGATGGTGACGGTGTCGCCCACCTTTGCCCAGTGGGAGTCGGGGTGTGGTTCGCCGTAATCATCATCGGAGTAGACAGCGGCAATCGAGCGGCTGCCGTCGGTGTACAGCGGCGAGAGGTCGCCCTCGAGCAGGCGCAGGCGGTCCAATGCAAACGGCTCCATGCCGTACAGCTGAGCATCCTCGGCAATCAGACCCTCCTGATTTTTTTCCTCAAATTTAATCGCGCGGTCCATCTCCTCCCGGCTCATCCACATACCGTGCAGGGTGCGGTAGTAGTCCTCGGTGATAAATTCCTGTGAAGGAAAGGTTCTGCCGTACACTCTGCCGCCTTCGGTGATGCCGCCCTGTGCTTCTACCTCGTCGATGACCGATTCCGGCAGCAGGGTGTCGCCGCCAAAGAGAGCGCCGGTCTGAAAATATTTGGCATCCGCCAGAACGAAATCGCTGGTGACAAAGTTGGCAAGATATTTGTCCATGTCAAAGCCATTGGTAAAGGTGACAGTGAGGTTGAGCAGGACGACAGCCAGCGACAGGGAGAGAACGGTGACCACCGTTTTGGTGCGGTTGCGTCCCAGGTTAGATTTTGCCATTGAGAAGAGCGAAAGGTTTTTTACAGAACGTTTTTTCTTGCGCTTGATGTTGCTGCCCTCGGTGTAGCGGACGGCTTCCACCGGTGAAACCTTGGCGGCTATCTTTCCGGGACGGTAGCAGGAAAGCAGCACGGTGAAGAGGGAAAACAGCGAAGAAACGATGAAGATGGCAGGGTTGAGGGAAACCAGGCTGACGATGCCATCCAGACGGGAGATGATGACCGGTGTGAGCGCGCCGCCGACAAACCAGCCGCCCACCAGACCGAGCGGGATGCCCAGCAGGCTGAGCAGCAGCGCCTGTAGACGGATCATGCGGGAAATCTGGGAAGGGGTGGTGCCGATGGTCTTGAGCAGACCGTAGAAGCGGATGTCGTTTGCCACCGAAATCTGAAAGACGTTGTAGATAATCAGATAACCGGTGAAGACAATCAGCAGCAGCATGGCAGCAATGGCAAGGATGGTGCCGGGGTCGATGTTTTCTGCCAGCTGAGAGGCGCTGTATCCCCAGTTGACACCAGTGCGGATGTAGTTGTCTCCGTCAGCAGGGCTTTCATCCTGATAGCCGAAGTTGGCAAGCACCTGCTTCATATTCTGATCGATATTCAGAGAGTTTTTGAACATGACGTCCAGGTTCCAGCTGCCGGTCATTCCGTCTTTGGCTTGACCCGGGATGAGACCGACCTCATCATAGATTTGCTGGGCACGGCTGAGCGGGATGAGGATGTGGTTTGCTACCACTGCCTCGTCATATTCCCACCAGCCGCACAGGGTGAAGGTCTGGGTGGTCGTATGACCGTCCACCGGAAAGGTGACGGTAAACTGTGCGCCAAGCTCAGGTTCTACCCCCAGCAGCTCCAGCACGCGGGTGTCGGTGGCAGCCTGGTCGGTTCCCTCCTGCGGCAGAGCGCCTTCGATGGGGTCGCAGTACATCCAGTGCGCCTGTGTAGCGTCCGAGTAACCGACCTCCACATGGGATTTGTTGAAGGGGATGTCGTCGGGCATTCCGACAAAGCGGCGCAATCCCCATTCCTGAATGAGCGGGTCGGTCTTGATCTGGTCAAACTGCTCCTCAGTCAGATATTTAAAGCTGCCGTGGTTCCAGCCGCCGCACTGGCGGAAGTTGGACTGCTGAAAGCCGTCGTTGATGGAAAGGGCAATGGTGAACAGCGAGGTGAACAGCAGGGTGGTCAAAGCGATGGCAAATACCGCGATGAGGTTCCTGCTTTTGGATGCTTTGAGCTGCCGAAAGCTGAGCGTTCGGATGCAGCGTCTGTTTTTTACCTTCATAATACACCCTCCTTATCGGCGCTCGACAATCTTGCCGTCCTCGATGCGGATGATGCGGTCGGCAAGCTGGGCAATCTCCTCGTTGTGGGTGATCATCACAATCGTTTGACCGTACTTCTGGCTGGTCACCTTGAGCAGACCCAGCACGTCCTGACTGGTTTTGGAGTCGAGGTTTCCGGTCGGCTCGTCGGCAAGGATGATGGCAGGCTTGGAAGCGAGCGCACGCGCGATGGCAACCCGCTGCTGCTGACCGCCGGAGAGGTTGTTGGGCAGATTTTCCAGCTTGCGCTCCAGACCCAGCGTTTCGATGATGCTGTCGATGTAGGAGGCATCGGGTGTCTTGCCGTCCAGCTGCACCGGCAGGACGATGTTTTCATAGACATTCAGAACCGGCACCAGGTTGTAATTTTGAAAGACGAAGCCAATCTTTCTGCGGCGGAAGATGGTCAGCTCCTCATCCTTGAGGGAGAAGATTTCCTTGCCATCCACCTCGACACTGCCGCCGGTCGGGCGGTCCAGTCCACCGAGCATATGCAGCAGGGTGGATTTACCGGAGCCGGAGGTGCCGACGATGGCAACAAACTCTCCCTTCTCCACCGAGAAGTTGACGCCGTCCAGCGCGTGGACCTCATTTTCGCCGGAGCCGTAAATTTTTGTCAGGTTGCTTGCCTGTAAAATTTTCATACCAAATACCTCCATAAAAAAATCTGTATGTAAAGATAACGTTGATCCTTGCATACAGATTATCGCATATCAATCTTTCCACAATCTTTCCAGAAGTCAAAAGAATCTTACAGTTTTATAAGATTTGGGCAGAGCGCGGCAGAAAAACGGAAAAGGTGGAGCCAATGCCCACTTCGGAGCGCAGCTTGATATAGCCGCCCTGGTCGCTGATGATTTTTCTTGCCAGGTACAGTCCGATGCCGACCCCTTCCTCTTCGCACACCGCCTGGGAGCGATAGAAGCGGGAGAAGATTTTGGGCTGCTCGGCTTCTGCGATGCCGATGCCGGTGTCGGTCACGTCCACGCGGGCAAACAGCTCATACAGCTGCACACCGACGCAGATGCTGCCCGATTCGGTGTACTTGATGGCATTGTCCACCAGGTTACCCAGCGCCTCGGCAGTCCACTTTCCATCAAAATCGGCGGCAGCGGCGGTGGGAAGAACGGTGAGGGTCAAGCCTTTTTCGCCGGCTTTGCGGGTGTACTGAGCAGCGATTTCATCCAGCAATGGCTGGAGCGGCTGTGGGTGTGGCGAAAGGGTCAGGATGCCGTTTTCCAAACGGGAGAGCTTGACCAGCGAGTCAATGAGAAATCGCAGCTTTTCGCTCTGCTGGCGGATGGCTTCCACATTGGAGCGCATCTGCGGGGGCAGCTCTTCCTCCGACAACAGCTCGCTGTACAGCATCAGGTTGGCGATGGGCGTTTTGGTCTGGTGGGAGATGTCGGAAATCATCTGCTTAATCTTGTCCTTTTCGACCGTCACATTTTGTGCGGAGAGGGTACAGGAGGAAAGGTAATCGGAAAACTTGGTTTCCAGCGCAGAAAGGCGGCTTTCATCAAAGTGGCTTTCGGCGTAGCTTCCTTCCAATGCGGCATCGAGCATCTGTTCGATGGTGTCCATTGTTTTTTTGGTTCGGCGTCGGTCGATGAGGACAATCAGCAGAGCAAGCAAAATCATACCGACCGCCAGCAGAAGCAGGCGTTCATTGTCCATTCTTTTTCCTCCAGCAGTAGCCGATGCCGTAGACGGTTTGGATAAAATCGTGTGCGCCCAGCTTGTCGCGCAGCCGTTTAACGGTGACCGAGAGGGCGTTTTCATCGACATATTCTGCACCGTCGGTCCAGATGCGGTCGATCAAACGGCTGCGGCTCAGGGTGGTTCCCTGGTTTTCCACCAGCAGGCGCAGCAGCTTCTGCTCGGTTTTGCTCAGTTCCACAGCGGTGCCATCGGTCCAAAATTGCATCCGTTCAAAGTCAAAGACAAATCCATAGTCCCGAAAGATGCTGTCGGCTCGGCTGTTCTTTTTGCGCAGCTGGGTATTGACCCGCGCACGCAGAACAGACAGGGAAAAGGGCTTGGTGATGTAATCGTCTGCACCCTGCTCTAGTCCGTTTACGATGTCCATGTCGGTGTCGTTGGCGGTCAGCAGGATGACCGGACGCAGCGGAGAGGAGGTCTTTATTTCCCTTAAAAAGTCCAGACCGCTGCCGTCCGGCAGATTGATGTCCAGCAGCACCAGTGAAGGGTCGCTGCACAGCAGTTGTTCTCGTGCAGTTTTTAAGTTAGGGCAGGGAATCAGCTGACGCTCTTCCTGCTTGAGCGCACGGCACAGTCCCTGATTCAAACTGAAATCGTCCTCTATAATCAAAATCTGTTCCATGATAGTTCTCCAATCCTTCGATGAGCTTTCCTCTGCATTATATTCCATTTATAACAGAATAGCAACCATTGGAGGATGGCTCTTTCAGACACAAAAAAGCCCTGCCGGATGGCAGGGCTTTTACGGTTACAAAACGGTTTGTCTAAATCCGATTAGCAGTTGCAATCTCTGTTAGCAGAACCCTTCAGGGAGGTGGAGCTGCCTCTGTTAGCAGAACCTTTCAGGGAAGAACCGTTGTTTCTGCTAGCGGAACCTTTCAGAGAGGTAGAGTTGCTTCTGCTTGCAGAGCCTTTCAGAGAGGTGGAGTTGTTTCTGCTTGCAGAACCCTTCAGGGAAGAAGAGTTGTCTCTGCTAGCGGAACCTTT
>ERZ1673746.318-NODE-318-length-62310-cov-23.649185_pt1 | contig 62310 bp, 72 predicted proteins | sample MGYA00580205_ERZ1673746 | MGnify/ENA primary metagenome ERZ1673746 (study PRJEB41218, sample SAMN15661771) | gut metagenome | host: Homo sapiens | place: Canada: London | collected 2015-08-20/2019-03-30 | study: EMG produced TPA metagenomics assembly of...
ACGATATTAAAAGAAAGGAAACGTGTGATAATTAACTTCCTAATTATCATACAAGCGAAAATGGGAAATGAGAGGGAATGAACATTATGAGAAAAGTTATGCTTACAGGTGACCGTCCGACAGGAAGACTTCATGTGGGACACTATGTAGGATCGTTAAGAAGACGTGTGGAGCTTCAGAATACGGGAGAGTTCGACGATATTTTTATTATGATCGCAGATGCTCAGGCGCTGACGGATAATGCGGATAATCCGGAAAAGGTGCGCAGCAATATTATTGAAGTCGCTTTGGATTATCTTGCGTGCGGACTTGATCCGGAAAAATCGACGCTTTTTATCCAGTCGCAGATTCCGCAGTTATGTGAACTGTCGTTTTATTATATGAATCTTGTGACGGTGTCAAGACTTCAGAGAAACCCTACTGTAAAAACAGAGATTAAAATGCGTAATTTCGAGACGAGTATTCCGGTAGGATTTTTCACATATCCGATCAGTCAGGCGGCGGATATTACGGCGTTTAAGGCGACGACTGTTCCGGTCGGCGAAGATCAGATGCCGATGATCGAACAGACAAAAGAGATCGTTCATAAGTTTAATTCCGTATATGGGGATACACTTATAGATCCGAAGATCCTTCTCCCTGAAAATCAGGCTTGTCTGCGGCTTCCGGGAATTGACGGAAAAGCGAAAATGAGCAAATCACTCGGGAACTGTATCTATCTGTCGGAAGAGCCGGAGGAGATTAAGAAGAAAGTGTTCAGTATGTTTACCGATCCGACTCATATCCGGGTGGAAGATCCGGGAAAACTGGAAGGAAACACAGTATTTACTTATCTTGATGCATTTTGCAGACCGGAATATTTTGCAGAGTTTTTGCCGGAATATTCGGATCTGGACGAGCTGAAAGCACATTATCAGCGCGGCGGACTCGGAGATATGAAAGTGAAACGTTTTCTGAATAATGTGCTTCAGGCCGAGTTAGAGCCGATCAGGAACCGCAGAAAAGAATTCAGTAAAGATATTCCGGCGGTTTATGAGATGCTTAAAAAGGGAAGCGAGAAAGCGGAAGCGGTTGCAGCACAGACACTTGCAGAAGTAAAAGCTGCAATGAAGATCAATTACTTTGACGATACAGAACTGATTAAAGCGCAGTCAGAACAGTTTGCAGAATAAGAAATGATATCAAAAAACTCAGGAGAAAGTTCTTCTGAGTTTTTTTGTCGGCGACGGGGAAAATCCGAGCCTGATCAAGAATTATTTTACAATAAAAAAGATGCTGCATAAGCAACATCTCTTTTCGTACGTGCGATAGAAGATTCGAACTCCCGACCTTCTGGTCCGTAGCCAGACGCTCTATCCAGCTGAGCTAATCGCACATTTGCTGTTTCGTTCACAGCGAAATTTATTATATTATAGGTTTTGAAATATGTCAACCCTTTTTGGAATAAAAAATAAATAATTTTAAAGAATGATTTTCAAGGGGTTCTCAGGCAAACAATCTTGCCATGTCTTCGGGCAGATCGGCGGTAAATGTCATTTGTCTTCCGGTTATCGGATGGAGAAAGCGAAGACAGTGAGAGTGAAGCGCCTGCCGGTCGATCAGTTCCATATCCGGATTGTACAGATAATCTCCGATCAAAGGAAATCCGAGGTGTTTCATATGGACTCGGATCTGATGTGTGCGGCCTGTTTCTAAAATAAGAGAAACGAGTGAAAGCCCGTTTTTTTCAAAAACTGTGTGGTAATGGGTAATTGCATGTTCGCCGTTTTCAAAATCGATCTTCCGTTCGATGAGAGAACTTCCGGTTCGTCCGATCGGAGCATTTATCGTTCCTTCAAAAGGAGTGACGTGTCCGCGTACAATGGCGAGATATTCCCGTTCGATCTGATGCCGGGCGGTCATGGAAGATAAGATATTAGAGCTGACCATATGCTTCGCAACGACAGTCAGACCGGAAGTGTCCCGGTCAAGACGGTTTGTACAGCGGAAAATAAAAGGTTTGTTTTGTTGTTCATAATACCACATCAGCGCGTTTGCAAGAGAGTTTCGATAGTTGTTAAGAGAAGGGTGGATCGGCATTCCGGCAGCTTTGTTTATCACTATGATATCTTCATCTTCATAGACAATATCGATCGGCAGATTGACAGCGGGAATATTCGGAGAGGAAGTTTCTTCCTGAATGCGGACAGTCAGAATATCTCCTGCCTGAAGTGTTGTTTGCATATAAGACCATTCTCCGTTTTTTAAAATGCTTTCGGGCATTTTTTTAAGAAGTGTCAGATTTTGCATGGAATATCCGTGCTTTCGGAGAAAACTGTCAATACGGATGTTTTGTCCGCTGTCGGTTATTTTATATGTGATCGTACGTTCCATAACTTCTCCATTTCGTTTCGGCGCGCAAAACGAGGCGGCAATTTTTATATGCCGGGTTTCGCATGTCTGTTTTTGTATTGCGTCAGTTCAGTCATATATTATAACAAAGACAGACAAGACCGGTCAATAATGTAAAGCAGTCGTGTAAAGTTCGCGGGAAAAGGTGGAATGGAATGTACGTGTGTGGTAAACTATGTATAATGCTGTTTGTGAATTAATTTAGAGAGAGGATTTTTATAAATGGATATCAATCAAAAACTGACAGAAGAACTTGATGTGAACCGCTGGCAGATTGACGCGGCGGTAACTTTGATCGATGAAGGGAATACGATCCCGTTTATATCGAGATATAGAAAAGAAGCGACCGGGTCACTCAACGACGAGCAGCTTAGGAAGCTTCATGAAAGACTTCTCTATCTGAGAAATCTGGAAGAGAAGAAAGAGCAGGTGATCTCGAGCATTGAAGAGCAGGGAAAGATGACAGAAGAACTCAAAGAGAAGATCCTTTTAGCTGAGACGCTCGTGACAGTGGAAGATCTGTATCGGCCATATCGTCCGAAGCGGCGGACGAGGGCGACGATCGCGAAAGAAAAAGGATTAGAGCCTTTGGCAGCGTATATGATGCTGCAGCAGGCAAAAGAACCTTTGGAAGAAACCGCAAAGCAATATATTTCGGAAGAAAAAGAAGTAAAGACAGAGGAAGAAGCAATCGCCGGAGCAAAAGACATTATTGCGGAAATCATTTCCGATAATGCGGATTATCGTACATGGATCAGAAAAACGACGATGAAAAAAGGAAAAGTCGTTTCTACAGCAAAAGATCCGGAGACAGAATCTGTTTACGAGATGTATTACGAATTTGAAGAATCGGTTGAAAAGCTTGCCGGACATCGGATTCTTGCGCTGAACCGTGGTGAGAAAGAAAAAATACTGACGGTCAAAGTAGAGGCTCCGGAGGAAGATATTCTGAGATATTTAGAGAAAAAGACGATCGTAAATGATAATCCGTATACGACTTCGGTCTTAAAAGAAGTTGTCGAGGACAGTTATAAACGTCTGATCGAGCCTGCGATCGAAAGGGAGATAAGAAATGAACTGACGGAGAAAGCGGAAGACGGAGCGATCGACGTATTCGGGAAAAATCTGCATCAGCTTCTCATGCAGCCGCCGATCGCGGGGAAAGTAGTGCTTGGATGGGATCCGGCGTTTCGTACGGGATGTAAACTGGCAGTTGTCGATCCGACGGGAAAGGTGATCGGAACTACGGTCATTTATCCGACGGCTCCGACGACTCCGCAGAAGATCAAGGCAAGTAAGGACTTGCTAAAGAAGATCATTCCGAAATATCATATTTCACTTATTTCGCTTGGAAACGGAACTGCTTCCCGTGAATCAGAACAGTTTATCGTGGAACTTTTGAAAGAGATACCTGAGCAGGTTCGGTATGTGATCGTCAATGAAGCGGGAGCTTCTGTCTACTCGGCAAGTAAGCTTGCAAGTGAGGAATTTCCGAAGTTTGATGTAGGTCAAAGAAGCGCGGCGTCCATCGCGAGAAGACTTCAAGATCCATTGGCCGAACTTGTGAAGATCGATCCGAAGTCGATAGGCGTCGGACAATATCAGCATGATATGAATCAGAAGAAACTGGGAGAAAAGCTTGGGGGAGTCGTAGAGGACTGCGTTAATAAAGTCGGCGTTGATTTGAATACGGCGTCTGCGCCGCTTTTATCGTACATTTCGGGAATCAGTTCGGCGATTTCTAAAAATATTGTAGCCTACAGAGAGGAGCACGGAAAGTTTACGAGCAGAAGAGAACTTCTGAAAGTGCCGAAACTTGGGCCGAAAGCGTTTGAACAATGTGCGGGATTTATGAGAATCCGCGACGGAGAGAATCCGCTTGACGGTACGGGCGTCCACCCTGAATCATATGAAGCGGCAAAAGGCCTTTTGCAAAAGCAGGGGTATTCACCGGAAGATGTGGCGGCTCATAATCTGGCGGGATTATCTCTTACGATAAAAGACTATAAAGCGACGGCAGAAGAATTAGGAATCGGCGAGATCACCCTGCGCGATATCGTAAAAGAGTTGGAAAAGCCTGCGCGCGACCCGCGTGACGAGATGCCAAAACCGATTCTTAGAACGGACGTACTGGAAATGAAAGATTTAAAAGAAGGAATGATATTGAAAGGAACGGTGCGAAACGTCATTGATTTCGGCGTGTTTGTGGATATCGGAGTTCATCAGGACGGTCTCGTACATATTTCCCAGATTACAGACCGTTATATCAAACATCCCCTTGAGGCAGTGAGCGTCGGAGACGTTGTGGATGTAAAGGTGATGAGCGTGGATATGAAAAAGAAGAGGATACAGCTTACGATGAGAGGAATTTCCTGAAAAACGAAAAAAGAAAGAAGAAAAAAGATTTGAGAAGACAGCGGGAGGTATAGGAATGGCAAAATACAGACATATTGTCTTTGACGTGGACGGAACACTGATCGATACGAGAGACTGCATATTATATTCATTGCAGGAGATGCTCATGACGGTAAAAGGAGAGCGGTACGAGATAGAAGATCTGAAGTTTGTGCTGGCTAATACATCTGTGAAAAATATGCATCTTCTCGGGGTGGAAGAAGAAAAAATCCCGGGCGCAGTCGAAATGTGGGTGGCAAATGAAGAGAAGAACATCGATATGATCCGCATTTTTGACGGAATAGAAGAACTTCTGGAAAAACTGGAGAAAAAAGGAAGTACGCTTGGTGTCGTAACATCAAGAACACGCGAGGAACTGGAGCTTGTTCTTGATCAGCTTCCGATACGAAAATATTTTTCGATATGCATATGTGCCGATGACACGAAAGAGCATAAACCGTCGGCACAGCCGCTGCTGAAATATATGGAACTGTCAGGAGCGCGGAAAGAAGAAACCGTCTATATCGGAGACAGCGCTTCAGATATGGCATGCGCCCTCAATGCGGGAGTGGATTGTGTTCATGCGGTATGGGGCGAACCGGAAACAGAAGCGGATGCGACTTATCGCGCCGGGAAACCGGAACAACTTGAGGAAATATTTTTATAAAAATTGTTTGACAGAACCGGCTTTCTAAAGAGCGTTTTGTAAATTAGGTTTATTGAATCACAGCGCCGGATTTGTTATGATGATAGAGAAATCAATTTTATTGTAAAGAAGCATGTAAATAAAATAAAGTGGAAAAGAAAAGGAGAAGAATATGAAGATCGGAATCGGAAATGACCATTCAGCATTAGAATTAAAGGCGGAAATCATTAGTTTCCTGAAAGAAAAAGGACATGAAGTAGTAGATTACGGAACAAATTCAAGCGAGAGCTGTGATTATCCGGTCTACGGGGAAATCGTGGCAAGAGCAGTGGCAGCAGGCGAGGTTGAACAGGGAATCCTGATCTGCGGAACAGGTCTTGGAATTTCTCTTGCGGCAAATAAAGTAAAAGGAATCCGCGCCGCGGTTTGCAGCGAGCCGTTTACGGCAAAGATGGCAAGAGTGCACAATAACTGTAATATCCTGGCGTTCGGAGCTCGTGTGGTAGGAGCGGAGCTTGCGAAAATGATCGTAGAGACATGGCTTGACGCTGAGTTTGAAGGAGGACGTCATCAAAGAAGAGTTGACCTGATTACAGCGATTGAGGAGAAATAAACATGCAGTCATATCATCTGACACAATGGGTATTGTTCTTTTTCATTTACAGTTTTATCGGCTGGGTATGGGAATGCTGTTTTGTTTCTGTGCGGAAACGCCGCTGGGTAAACCGCGGATTTATGTACGGGCCGATGCTGCCGATCTATGGATTCGGAGCGCTTGCGGTCTTGATCAGTACGATCAGAGTCAGAGACAGTATTCCGTTGATCTTTTTATTCGGCATGGTTGGAGCAACGCTGTTGGAATACGTTACAGGGGCGGTTATGGAGAGACTTTTCAATGTGAAATACTGGGATTACAGCAATCAGAAATTTAATCTGAACGGATATATTTGTCTTACCTCGTCTTTGGGGTGGGGATTGTTTTCCGTTTTACTTGTTAAGTTTGTTCATGTACCGATCGAGGGAGCGGTGCTGAAGATTCCGACGATTATTGCGGAGGGTATCGCATTTGTGCTGACTGTTGCGGCGGCGGTCGATGTGACGCAGTCGTTTAATGATGCGATGGATCTGAAGCGGATTCTTGCACAGCTTGAAGAAAGCAAAAAACAGATCAGGAAGATACAGGAGAAATTAAAAGTCGCTTCTGAAGAATTTGTGGAAGATTATCGACAGCGCGCAGGTGAGTTTGTAGAAGATTATCGCAGGCGTGTAGAAGAACATGTAGAGGATTACCGCGGACGTGCGGAAGAAATGGCGGAAGATTACAAAAAACTGGCAGAAGAGCATATGGACAGTTACCGTCAGCGCGCAGAAGAGATGGTAGAGGGATACAAAGAAGAGATCAAAGTTCAAAAGAAGAAACGCCGCGAACAAATCAATTCACGCAAAGAAGAATATCTGGCGCGTGTTCATGCAAGGCGCGAAGAGAGACAGCGTCTTCTTGCAAGATTGTCGGAGAGGGCGGAACTGTTGATGAAGGAAGAATTTACATCAAAGGTTGACGAATTGATCGGCGAAGATAAACGGGAAGAATACGCGAAGATCAAGAAAAATATTTCCCGGGAGATGACGAAGATGCACGACAGAACAGACAGAAGCTATATCCGTGCAGCAAGACATTTGAAAGGCAATCCGACGGCTGTGTCAAAAAGATTTTCGGAAGCTCTTGCCGAACTGAGAAAACATATGGATGAGAAATGATAGCGGAGGGATACCAAAGATGACAAAAAAGCAGCGTGCGTTACAGGTGATCGAGCGGCTGAAAAAAGAATATCCGTCCGCCGGCTGTACGCTTGATTATGATCAGGCATGGAAACTGCTTGTCAGTGTGCGGCTTGCGGCACAGTGTACAGATGCCCGTGTCAATGTAGTGGTGGAAGGGTTATATGAAAAATATCCGACAGTGGAAGCTTTGGCGGAAGCGGATGTAGATGAGATTGAGAAAATTGTGCGTCCGTGCGGTCTTGGCAGAAGCAAGGCGCGCGATATCAGCGGCTGTATGAAGATGATCCGGGATGAGTATGAAGGGAAAGTGCCGGATGATTTTGACGCGCTGATGAAACTTCCGGGAGTCGGAAGAAAAAGCGCAAACCTTATCATGGGCGATGTGTTCGGGAAACCTGCGATTGTGACAGATACGCATTGTATCCGGCTTGTAAACCGGATCGGACTCGTAGATGGGATAAAAGAACCGAAAAAGGTCGAGATGGCATTGTGGAAGATCATTCCTCCTCAGGAGGGAAGCGATTTCTGTCACAGGCTTGTCTTCCACGGGCGGGATGTGTGTACTGCAAGGACAAAGCCGTACTGCGAGAAGTGCTGTCTGGCGGATATTTGCAAGAAAAACGGAGTTTCATAAAAAAGAAAAAGAGGAGGCAGAAAATGAAAAGTTTGAAATTAAGAGATGATTTTTATTGGACAGGTATTATTGACGATCAACTCAGAGTATTTGATATTATCATGTATACGGAATTCGGTACAACTTATAATTCTTATGTGATGAAGGCGGGGGACAAAACAGTTCTTTTCGAGACTGCAAAAGCGAAGTTTTTTGACGAATATTTGGAACATCTTCAAGAAGTGATCGACATTCGGAAAATCGATTATCTTGTTGTAAGTCATACAGAGCCGGATCATGCCGGAAGCGTAGAACGCCTTCTCGATTATAGTCCGCAGATGAAGGTGATCGCTACGGGATGTGCACTCGGTTTCCTGAAAGAGATCGTAAACCGGGATTTTGTCGGCATTCCGGCAAGGGATAAAGAGAAGATGACGATCGGAAATAAGACGCTTGAGTTTTTGTTTGTTCCGAATCTTCATTGGCCGGATACGATGTACACTTTTATTGAGGAAGAACAGATTCTTGTAACATGTGATTCTTTCGGTGCACATTACTGCCTCCCGGAAGTCGTATCAAGTGAGATTAAAAATGAGGCGGATTATCAAAGTGCTTTGAAATATTATTATGACTGCATTATCGGACCGTTCAAACCTTTTATGCTTAAAGCTCTCGACCGTGTTGAAACAATGGATATTTCCATGATCTGTACGGGGCATGGACCGGTTCTCGTAGGAGATCGGATCAGACAGGTTATGAAGCAATACAGAGAATGGTCGACAGTGGTCAATCCGAATGAGAAAAAAACAGTTATTATCCCGTATGTGAGCGCATATGGCTACACGAAGATGCTTGCGGAAAAAATCGCGGAAGGAGTCAAAGACAGCGGCGATATCGACGTCAGGTCTTATGACATGGTTGAGGCAGACGCAGAGAAAGTGAACGAAGAACTTTTGTTTGCGGACGGAATATTGCTTGGAACTCCTACGATTGTCGGAGAAGCGCTCAAGCCGATATGGGATCTTACACTTGCAATGTTTCCGGCTACTCACGGAGGAAAATATGCCGGCGCATTCGGAAGCTACGGTTGGAGCGGAGAAGGAGTGCCGAATATTACGCAGCGTCTGAAACAACTGAAAATGAAAGTATCGGAAGGATTCCGCGTTCGGTTTAAACCATCGGAAGCGGATCTTGTGAGCGCTTATGAGTACGGATATCAGTTCGGGTGCATCGTGCAGAACAAAGAACCTGTAAAGCCGAAGAAAAAAGGCGCCAGAACGCTTGTGAAATGTCTTGTCTGCGGAGAAATTTTCGATTCTTCGATCGAGATATGTCCGGTGTGCGGAGTCGGAAAAGAGAATTTTATAGAAGTTGAAGCAGAAGAAAGCGCCGTTTTGAATAATACAGAAGAATATTATGTTATCCTCGGAAACGGAACGGCAGGATTTAACGCTGCCAAGGCGATAAGGGAACGTGATAAAACGGGAGCTGTTACGATCATTTCCGATGAAGAGTATCCGGCATACAACCGTCCGATGCTGACAAAGTCGATCGTGGCAGGATTGAGCGCGGATCAGATCGCGATCGTAGATCCGTCATGGTATGAAGAAAACAAAGTGTTCCAAATGTTAGGAAAGAAAGTGGCGTCTGTCGATGTAAATGAAAAAGAAGTGATTCTTGAAAGCGGAGAGAAAGTGCATTTCACGAGACTGATCTATGCACTTGGAAGCGAGTGCTTTATACCTCCGATCGAAGGAAGTTCTTTGCCGGAAGTAGTTGCGATCCGCCGCCTTGCAGATGTGGAAAAACTGGAAAAAATGATGGAACATGCGGCGAAAGCAGTTGTGATCGGAGGCGGTGTGCTTGGTCTGGAAGCTGCCTGGGAACTGAAAAAAGCGGGGGTTGATGTACAAGTGTTAGAAGCTGCTCCGATTCTTATGGGACGTCAGCTTGACGAGAACGCTTCGGACATTTTGAGGATGTTCGCCGAAAAGAGCGGTGTGAAGATCAGTACGGGCGTTTCCGTGGAAGCAGTGGAAGGAGACGGACATGTATCGGGAGTCCGCTTGTCTGACGGTCAGGTGATTCCTGCGGAAGTTGTCGTTGTATCGGCGGGAGTGCGTGCAAATACAGCATTGGCTAAGGAGATCGGACTTGATGCGGACCGTGCCGTTAAAGTGAACGAACGGATGGAAACGAGTGTTCCGAACGTATATGCATGCGGTGACTGTGCGGAATTTAACGGGGCAAACTATGCTGTTTGGCCGGAGGCTTCCGAACAGGGACGTATCGCGGGCGCAAATGCGGCAGGGGATCAGATTGAGTATGCGGCGACAGCTCCGACATTGACATTCCATGGGATGAACACGGCTCTTTTCGCAGCCGGAGATAACGGGAAAAATCCGAATCTGCTTTATAAGACGGCAGAATTTAAAGATATGGGAAAAGGAAGATACAGTAAATATTACTTTTTAAACAACCGCCTTGCAGGCGTTATCATGATCGGAGATCTGTCCGATATGGTCAAAATCACGGAGGCATTGGAAAAACATGCCCTGTATAAAGATGTGCTCGGATAGAAAAGAACGCATCACATAAAGCGGCGCCTCCCGGGCAGGAGTGAGAGTCTCGTATAAAACCGTGTCCGGGGGGATTATTTTTATCGAAGGTGCATCTGAAACTGCGTCTTTGCAAAAAAGATGTGCGGGAAAGGAATTCAAAAGAGAAAATATGGTAAACACAATATATGAACTGGCATGGATCTTTTTTATTTATTCATTTATCGGATGGTGCGGCGAGGTCATCGTTGCGGCGGTTAACAGGCACAAGTTTGTCAACAGGGGATTTATCGCGGGACCGCTCTGCCCGATCTACGGAACGGGAGCGGTGGCGGTGGCGGTGTTTTTGCCGGAATTAAAAGAAAATCTGATCTTTCTTTTTATCGGCGGAATGATCGTTACTTCGTTCGTAGAATATATTACGGGAAGGCTGATGGAAAAGATACTGCATAAAAAGTGGTGGGATTATTCAGATCAGAAATTTCATCTGGACGGTTACATTTGTCTGCGGGTATCTGCTTTATGGGGCGTGTGCAGTGTACTGATGATCTACTTCCTGAATCCGTTTTTTTGCGGTCTTGTCAATATGATACCCCGTTTGATCGGAGAAGTGATCTTATGGGTGCTTTTAGGCCTGCTTATTGCGGATGGTCTCGGTTCGGGAATTGCGGTTCTTGAATTGAAAAGAAAGAAAGGTCGGATCGAGCAGATTACGGAAGAGCTGCAGAAAACGTCTAAATTTCTTGAAAACGCTCTGACAAAACGGATCCAGAAAAGACTGGTAAAGGCATTTCCGAATATTGAGATTGAAAAAGATGCTGAACAGGAAGAAAAATTTGCGGAAGGATGCGGATTTTTTAAACTGGCGAGTCTGTTTATCATCGGAGCATTTATCGGGGATATAGTAGAGACGATATTCTGCCTTATTACAACCGGGCGTCTTATGAGCCGCAGCAGTCTTGTGTTTGGTCAGTTCAGTATCGTGTGGGGAATTGCATGTGCGCTTTTGACATGGATTTTATATAGATACCGTGATAAGAGTAATTGGTTTATATTCCTTTTCGGAACAATACTCGGGGGCGCATATGAATACATATGCAGTGTTTTTACGGAGATTGCCTTTGGAACAGTGTTCTGGGATTATAGTAAGATCCCGTTTAATCTGGGAGGAAGAATTAACCTGTTGTATTGTTTCTTCTGGGGATTTGCCGCCGTTATCTGGATGAAAGCGGTTTACCCGTTTTTGTCAAGACAGATCGAACGATTGCCGAAAAAGGCGGGACGTATCATCTGCTCCTTGCTGCTTGTTGTTCTGACGGCGGATATGGCGCTGTCATTTGCCGCTTTGGCGCGTTACGGAGAACGTCAGGAAGGAAAAGAAGGAAACGGGGTTATCGCTGAAAAGTTAGATGAGTATTTCCCGGATCAGTTTATCGAGAAACGGTATGAAAATCTGAAAATAGCGAAATAAATAAAACAGATAAAACAAAAAACCGGAATGTGCCTTTTGGCGCTTCCGGTTTTTGCTGATGTGCGGCCCTTCGCCGGGAAATTATGATTTGGAATTCAGAGACTGCAGTTCGCGAAGAAAGTCCAGATCATCTTGCCTCAATTTTATGTTTGTAACATAATTTTTATCGGAAGGCGATGTGACGCTGATTTCGATCACTGTGCCTTCTTCCAAAGCGTTATGAGACACCGCGTTCAAAAAAGAAGGAAATTTCGGGTGATTTTTACGAAAAGTTTCCAGATGTTTTTTTAAAGCTTGTAAACGTGCGATTTGTGATAAATTCAAGTAACACAACTCCTTTTTGGTTATTCGGAATATTTTCCTTTATATGATTTCGATTTGTGAAAATCTATTTAATCTTATAACAAAGATTCAATAAAAAAGCAAATAAAAAAATAAAATAAAAAAAGTAAAAAAGTTCTTGCAATTATCTTTATCATGTGGTAGTATACTACTTGTGTCAGAGATGATGCGGGTGTAGTTCAATGGTAGAACACCAGCCTTCCAAGCTGGATACGTGGGTTCGATTCCCATCACCCGCTCTATTTTTTTATCGTAACAGTTCAGCCGGTTTCAGCCGTTGTGGTTGGACTGTTTTTTTGTAACGGCGAAGAGCCGAATCCCGGACTTGCCTGGGAACTTGACGGCTGCTTGCGATTCCGGAACGCATCTTTTATCGCTTCCGGTGATTATCCGAAAGAAGATGTGAAAAGCCTGTGCTATACAGGCTTTTCTGTGCTATACTGTAGTTTACAATAGAAAAAACGGGAGGCGGATCATGCGGGGTGATGTTACTGACAGCGGTATTATGCGTGTGCTTTCAAAGATTTGCGATATCGTGTGTCTGAATGTTTTGTGGCTTGTTTGCTCACTGCCGATCATTACGATCGGAGCATCGACAACAGCGTTGTATACAGTAATGCTGAAACTTGTAAAAAATGAAGAAGGTTATATATTTAAAGGGTTTCTTCATGCATTTAAGTTGAATTTTAAGCAAAGTACAATCATATGGCTTATATTGCTTTTGTGCGGAGGCGTTTGTTTTGTTGATTACAGAATATCGGAAATGATGCCGGGGACACTGGGAATGGTGTTTAAAAGTGTTTTTTTACTGCTTGCATTTTTTTTGATTTCAGTAACGATTTATTCATTTGCGCTGACTGCAAGATATGAAAATACGATAGGGGCTACGCTGAAAAATGCGCTCCTTTTAACGGTGGCAAAATTACCTTATACAATTTTGATGACAGCGCTGACAGTCGGAGCGGTTGTTTTGTCGTGGTGGAATACGGGAATCCTTATGCTTACGATCCCGGTCTGGATCTTGGCGGGAACAGGTATTCTTGCTTTTATTAATTCCTGTATATTAAGAAGAGTGTTCCGTGTATTTGATGAAAAGGCGGAAGGCGGCGACGAAGAAGAAAGAACCGATATGGAAGAATAAGATGGAAAAATAATCTGCACAGGCAGGAAAACGAGAGGAGCAGAAGATGAATTTTTTAGAAGAACGCATTGTAAAAGACGGGGTTGTGAAAGAAGGAAACGTATTGAAAGTAGACAGCTTCCTGAATCATCAGATGGACATTAAGCTGTTGGATCAGATGGGGGCTGAATTTAAGAGACGTTTTGCGAAAAAGCCGATTAATAAAATTTTAACGATCGAAGCGTCGGGGATCGGTATTGCCTGCGTGGCGGCACAGCATTTTGATGTGCCGGTTGTGTTTGCAAAGAAATCGCAGAGTATCAATCTTGACGGAGAAATGTATGTAGCGGAAGTGGAGTCATTTACACACAAATGCAGAAATCATGTGATCGTATCTCAAAAATTCCTGACGCCGGAAGATCATGTTCTTATTATCGACGATTTTCTTGCGAACGGATGCGCTCTTCAGGGATTGATCCAGATCGTTCAGTCCGCAGGCGCGACAGTAGAAGGAATCGGGATCGCGATTGAAAAAGGCTTTCAGTCGGGAGGAAGGATCATCCGCAACCTCGGTTTTCAGCTTGAGTCTCTGGCAATCGTTGACGGAATGGATGCTGCGGCGGGAACGGTGACGTTTCGCAGCCAGGAAGAGCAAAAAGAGGCGGAGCAGCCCGCAGAAAAATGTGAACAGTGCAGGAGTGCGACTCTTGATTAAGAAAAAACCGGTCTCTGTGAAGGGGCTGGTTTTTGACATGGACGGACTTCTTCTTGACTCGGAAAAAGTTGTAAAACGGTCTTGGGATTATGCGGGAAAAGAACTTGGATATGAAAACTTCGGAGATCACATCTATAATACAGTCGGATTTAACTTGAAGAGGCGGACAGAATATTTCAAGACGAACGTTGATTTGGATTTTCCGATGGATCGATTTGCGCAAATGACACGGGAATATTATTATAAGATTGCGGATAAAGAAGGAATAGCGGTGAAAAAAGGCGCTCCGGAATTGCTGAATGCCGCAAAAAGTCATGGATGTATGATCGGACTTGCAACGTCTTCGCGGCAGATACACGCAGAGCAGTCTTTGAAAAGAGCGGGATTGTACGATTATTTTGACGGCAAAGTGTTCGGGGATACAGTGAAGGAAGGAAAGCCTTCGCCGGAGATTTATCTGAAAGCGTGTAAAAGTATCGGGATTGAGCCGGAAGATGCGGTCGCTTTGGAAGACGCGCCTTCAGGAGCAATATCGGCACATGCGGCAGGTATGCGCGTGATCGTTGTTCCCGATCTTGTGCAGCCTCCGGAAGAAGTAAAACAATTCCTATGGAAACAAGCGGAAGATCTTGAGCGGGTGATAGAGATGATATGGGGATGATTCGTTATATTGCACATAAGCCGGAGAAAAGTTTCTTGAAAAAATTATGAAAACAAAAGAAATGTTTAAATAATGTACAAAAAATAAAATGATGTGTCGATCATCTTTTAAGTGAACTGAATTTGTGATAAAATTGCATAATCATGTAAAGTGTTTTACAGGCAGACGGAAAAAGATGGAAGAAGTTTATGGAGGCGGAAAATGAAAAAGGAAGTACGAGGCGGGGTCAGTCTTGTTCTTGCATCGGCAATGCTTGTGGCATCGCCGATGGCGGCAGGAATGACGGAAACAGTTCAGGCAGAGGAACTTACAGTAGATAGTAAAGTTGCTCAGATTCAAGGAGAGAGCATCATTCCGAGAGCGGATCAAGTTCCCGGAAACGAGGAGTTGTTTGCTCAGTATGTAGAACAGACATTTTACGGTGAAGAGAGCGAAAGCTATCGTACGCCTGCAGTTTACGGCAATATCGGGCAGAATGTTTTAACCGGAGCGGACAAATATGTATATAATGAACTGAAAAAAATAGCCGCTAATATCGCGGACGGAAAAGCGGCGGACGGAAGCGAACCGTCAGGACAGTATGTATCTACGAAATTTACGCTTTCCGTTGCGGGGCAGGGGATTACATATGAAGGCGGCGCATTTAAAGGATTTAGTTTAAGTAAAGTGATTGCGGCGCTTCTTGCGGACTGTCCGTATGATTTGTACTGGTATAATAAAACGGCGTCCACATGGTTTAACGGCAGAATTTCGGGACGGGAAGTTGTGGAGATTGATATAAATTTCCCGGCTGCGGATGCTTATGCGGGACCGGAAATCGAACAGCAATACAAGACGAAGTGTACGGTTGACAGCAAGAAGACAGGGGCAGCCAGTTCGGCGGCGGAGAATGCGCGAAAAATCATAGAGAAGCATAAAGCCGAAAAAGATTATGAGAAGATGGAATCTTATAAAGAAGAAATCTGTGATCTGACATCGTATAATTATGATGCTGTGAAACCGGGTGTCGCTTACGGAGATCCGTGGCAGATGATCTATGTATTTGACGGAGATGAAAGTACGAATGTTGTATGCGAGGGATATGCAAAAGCATTTCAGTATTTATGCGATATGAGCGATTTTCTTGATCCGGGATATAATTGCTGCAGCGTAACCGGCATGATGAGAGGCGGTACGGGAGAAGGACCGCATATGTGGAATATCGTGACGATCGGAGACGGAAATTATCTTGTGGATGTGACGAACAGCGATGACGGGACAGCGGGAGAGCGCGGCGGACTGTTCATGGCATGGGATAAGAACAACGGAAGCGTTGAAAACGGTTATGTATTTAATACTGTTTATTATGATGACGCTATTACTTTTGCCTATGACGGACGGACGAAAGATTTGTATGGAACAGGAGATAACTCTGTTTTGAAGATCGCTTCAGCAGAGTATGAAGAGCCGAAGGGGACAGCTCCGGTTATTGAGGGAGTGGAAAACGGTGGAAATTATTACGCTACACAAAAGATAACGGTAAGAGACGCTGACAACGATCTTGCATCTGTGACTGTAAACGGGAAACAAGAAGCAGGAACGGAAATTTCTCTTTCCGCAGATAATCAAAATAATCAGAAGAAAGAGTACACGATCATAGCAGAGGATCGCAGAGGAAACAGTACAAGCTGCAAAATAACGATCAATCCTTGTTCCGACCTTCAGAAAAGGATCTCGCATCTGTCTGTGGACACAGTAAAGGTTACAGACAAAGCGTTAGTGCAAAACACATTGAAAGACGCGGTAACAGCAGTTGAAAATGCAGCGGAAGAAGAGAAGACAATTCTTGCAGAAGTAAAAACAAAGTGTGAAACACTTCTTGCAAAAATCGATGAGATGACTCAGCCGCAGGACTATATCAGAGGCGATGTGGATGCCAACAGTAAAGTCGATGTCGGAGACGTCCGCACTGCGTTGAGATATATCTGTAAAAAGACCAATTTGACGGAAACACAGATGAAAGCCGGAGATGTGACAGGAGACGAAAAAGTAACGATCGAAGACTTGAGAAAGATCTTAAGATATGTATGCAAGAAAATAACAGAGTTATAAAATAAGAAAGCAACGATATAAATAAAAAGTGTTCAATATTCAAAAACCGGGAAAGTCAGATCGACTGTCCCGGTTTCTCTTTAATTCCAAAAATCTGTTTTGTCTTTTAACTGGATATCGGCAGCTTTAAAGACTGGATCTTTTCCGGCTTTTTTCTGCTTTGTATAGTCGTTCATAGCCTGAATTGCCGGTTTGCATAAGATGAGGATGACAGGAAGGTTGATTAAAGCCATCAATCCCATCAGTACGTCCGCTGTGTTCCATACGATGCTGAATTCCATTGTCGCGCCTGCAAGTACGATGGCGGCGGCGATAATACGAAATGTATTGATCACTGCTTTCGGCGGTTTTCTGCCGCAGAGGAATTTCAGCCCCATTTCCGCATAGTAGAAGTTTCCGATCAGCGTTGTAAAGGCAAACAGGCAAAGTGCGATCGTAATAAAGATCGTACCGAAACCGCCAAGCGAGCTGGAAGCCGCTGCCTGAACCCACGGCATTCCTGCCAATTTAGAAGTCGGCTCTACGCCGGAACAAAGAAGCATGAACGCTGTTGCGGAGCAGATCAGGATAGTGTCGATGAATACAGAAAGCATCTGCACAAGTCCTTGTTTTACCGGATGGGAAACTGCCGCGCTTGCCGCTGCATTCGGAGCAGAACCGACACCGGCTTCGTTGGAGAACAGTCCTCTTTTGATACCGTGCATAACGCAGGATCCGGCAAACCCTCCGAAGATGGCCTGTACGTCAAATGCATTATTGAAAATGCTTGTGAACATTACAGGAACAAGCTGATAATGTTTCAGGATGATGAATAAAGAAACTGCAAGGTAAAAGATACCCATAATCGGAACAAGCACTTCCGTAATCTGTGAGATCTTTTTACTTCCTCCGAATACAGCCAAAGCAAATACAACCGCAAGGATCGCTCCGACAATGAGCGGAGTCCATTCCGGATTGAAGAAAGAATAGACACGGAAGGAATCCGCAATATTAAATGAAGCTACAAGGTTGAATCCGCCCATATAAGTCAGGATCAAAACAACTGCGAAAAGGACGCCGATCCAACGCTTCTTCAAAGCGGCCTGAATATAATATGCAGGTCCTCCGTAAGAACTTCCGTCCTTTGCTTTGTGTTTGTAAATTTGAGCAAGCGTACTTTCGATAAATGCAGATGCGCTTCCGAGAATAGCCGTAAGCCACATCCAGAACACTGCGCCTGATCCGCCAAGACAGATCGCTGTTGAGATTCCGGCGATGTTTCCTGTTCCGACTCTGGAAGCGGTTGATACCATAAGAGCCTGAAAGGAAGAAAGTCCGTTCTTATCGCTGCCCGGCTGTGCGACAACGCGGAGAGATTCGATAAACATACGGATCTGTACGAATTTTGTTTTGATCGTAAAGAAGATTCCCGCTCCGAGAAGCAGTATGATCAAAATGTGGCTGTAGAGCAGCTCGCTCAGCGAGTTGATCATGTTTGTAATAAAATCTGTGAACAATAGTTTTCCCTCTCTTTCCTAAAGTCATGTTTGCTGTGTCAATATCGCTTATATGATTGACGATCGCGTACTGCGAATGCAGACAGTTTAGATACATTTCGGTGTGAGAACGACAAAGCGGGACTGATGTCACCGAAAATGCACACATACCGGTTAATTATATAGTAAAAACGTTTGTTTTGCAACAAAACGCTTCTTGTGTTATTCTATAAAGGTGTCAAAAGGTCGATTTTCAAAAGGAAAATAAAATCGGGAGGGCTGAGTATGAAATTAAGCAAATTATTAGAACGGTTAGAATATGAGGTTGTTCAAGGCAGTGTCGAAACAGAAGTGACAACGCTTGCAAATGACTCGAGAAAAGTAGAAAGCGGATCTGTTTTTGTCTGTATCAGCGGAGCGGTTTTTGACGGGCATCAATATGTTTCGGATGTGGCAAAAAAAGGCGCGGCGGCGATTATAGCAGAACGGGATATCGAGGCACCGAAAGGGGTGACGGTGATCAAAGCGGAAAATACGAGATATGCGCTGGCGCTGATGTCTGCGGCGTATTTCGGATATCCGGCAGAGAAGCTGAAAGTGATCGGAATTACCGGAACGAAAGGAAAGACGACGACAACATATCTGATCCGGTCTATCTTAGAAGGTGTCGGACATAAAGTAGGACTTATCGGTACGATCGAAGCGATCATCGGAGATCGGAAGATCCCTGCGGCAAATACGACGCCGGAATCGTTTACGATCCAGCAGTACTTTGCACAGATGGTTGAAGAAGGCTGCGACAGTGTTGTTATGGAAGTTTCCTCTCAGGGACTTATGCTTCACAGAACGGCGGGAATTCCGTTTGAGATCGGTATTTTTACGAATCTCGGAAAAGATCATATCGGTCCGAATGAACATAAAGACTTTGAAGATTATAAACGGTGCAAAGCAATGCTGTTTCAACAGTGCAAACTTGGCATTGCCAATATAGACGATCCTTATTATGCAGATATTTTCCGCGGCGCGACATGTAAAGTGGAAACTTTCGGTTTTTCGCCGAAAGCGGATCTGAGAGCGGAGAATGTAAATCTCGTATCGAAGCCGGGATATTTAGGCGTTTCGTATCATGTGGCGGGGAAGGCTGATTTTGATGTGGAGATCGATATCCCCGGAAAATTCAGCGTGTATAATTCGCTGACTGCGATCGCGGTGTGCCGTCATTTCGGTGTTCCGTCTGAGAAAATAACAGAAGCGCTTAAAACAGCGCATGTCAAAGGGCGTATTGAGATGATAAAAGTATCGGATGATTTTACGCTGATGATCGATTATGCACATAATGCGATGAGTCTGGAGAGCCTGCTGACAACACTGAAAGAATATGAACCGAAACGTCTTGTATGTGTGTTCGGATGTGGCGGAAACCGTTCAAAAGACAGAAGATATGAGATGGGCGAAGTGTCGGGACGTCTGGCGGATCTTACGATCATTACTTCGGATAATCCGCGTTTTGAAGAACCACAGGAGATTATCAATGATATCAAAGTCGGAATCGCAAAGACTGACGGGGCATATGTGGAGATCTGCGACAGAAAAGAAGCGATCAAATATGCCATCGAACATGGTCAGTCGGGAGATGTGATCGTATTGGCCGGAAAAGGTCATGAAGATTATCAGGAGATCAAAGGAGTCAAATACCCGATGGATGAAAGAACGCTGATCGCAGAGGTACTTGAGGAAATCAGGGAAAATTAGGAAAGACAAGGGGACAGAGATTGTTTGCGGATGTAATCATAGATATTCAACATGAAAAACTGGATAAGATCTTTCAATACCGGATCCCCGAGCGGCTGGAACATGAAGTGGAAGCGGGGATGGCGGTGGTCGTACCTTTCGGAAAAGGAAACCGTAAGACAAAAGGATATGTAACCGCATTGTCAAAGACATGTGATTATGATATTTCAAAAGTGAAAGAGATCGCTGATATATCGCGAAGCGGCGTGGAAATCGAGGCGAAGCTGATCGCGCTGGCGGCATGGATGAAGTCGAATTATGGCGGAACGATGCTGCAGTCTTTGAAAACGGTTCTTCCTATCAAAGAAAAAGAAAATATAAAGGTGAAAAAGCGGCTCAGACTGCTGATCGACCGGGAGACGGGGGAAAAACAGCTTCATTATTATCTGGAAAAGAATCAGAAAGCGAGGGCGCGTCTGATGGCGGCGCTTCTTGACGATCCGCTTTTAGATTATGAACTTGTCAGAAAGAAGCTTAATATTACTGCCACGGTGATACGCGCGTTGGAAGAACAGCATGTTCTCGCCGTAGAATCAGAGCAGGTGTATCGTAATCCGGTTCATGCGGAAAATATTCAAAAGAAGGAGATTATTTATACGCAGGAGCAGAAACGTGCGATTATGCGTTTCTGTAAGGATTATGAAAACGGAATCCGAAAAACATATTTGCTCCATGGAGTTACGGGCAGCGGAAAAACAGAAGTTTATATGGAAATGATACAGTCTGTTGTAGATAAGGGGAAGCAGGCAATCGTTCTGATTCCCGAGATCGCGTTAACTTACCAGACTGTGATGAGATTTTACAGAAGATTTAAAGACCGGGTATCTGTTATGAATTCCCGGCTGTCCGCAGGAGAACGATATGATCAGATGATGAGGGCGAAAGCCGGGGAAGTGGATGTGATGATCGGACCGAGATCGGCGCTTTTTACTCCTTTTCCGAATCTGGGACTGATCGTGATCGATGAAGAACATGAGCCGACTTATAAAAGTGAACAGACGCCGAGGTATCACGCGCGGGAAACGGCGCTAAGAAGAGCGCAGACAGAAGGCGCGAGCGTTGTTCTGGGAAGCGCGACTCCGTCGATGGAAGCCATGTATCGGGCAAAAAACGGCGAGTATGTTCTGATGGAAATGAAGAACCGTTCTAAAATGCAGGATCCGGCAGAGGTTTATACGGTGGATATGCGGAAAGAATTGAAGAACGGAAATCGTTCGATACTCAGCGAACAACTGCAAAGACTGATGAAAGAGCGGCTTGAAAAGAAAGAACAGACGATGCTTTTTTTGAACCGGAGAGGGTATTCCGGGTTTGTTTCGTGCCGGGAATGCGGGCATGTTATAAAGTGTCCGCATTGCGATGTGTCGCTTTCGGTCCATCGGGACGGAAAGATGAGATGTCATTACTGCGGATACGAACAGACGCATGTGAAAATATGTCCTGAATGCGGCTCGGACCATATCGGAGAATTCAGGGCGGGAACACAGCAGATCGAAGAGATTGTGAAGACGGTATTTCCGCAGGCAAGAGTGCTGCGGATGGATATGGATACGACACGACAGAAAGATTCCCATGAGAAAATACTGTCTGCATTTGCAAATGAAGAGGCGGACGTACTTGTCGGTACGCAGATGATCGTAAAAGGTCATGATTTCCCAAATGTAACATTAGTCGGAATTCTGGCTGCGGATATGTCGTTGTATACAGATGATTACAGATCGGGCGAGAGAACGTTCCAGCTTTTGACTCAGGCGGTCGGAAGAGCGGGGCGCGGAGATAAAAAAGGAGAAGCGGTGATTCAGACATACAGTCCCGATCATTATGCGATCGCAACGTCTGCGGCGCAGGATTATGAGGCGTTCTATGAGGAAGAGATCCGATACAGAACGATGATGGGGTATCCCCCGGCAGAAAATCTTCTGGCAGTGTTTATATCAAGCGCCGATGAGGCGTTATTGGAAACAGGCTGCCGTTATTTGAAAGAATATATGATAAAAGCGAAGAAGGATATCGAAGCGTCCGTGATCGGCCCGGCAAGTCCGGGGATCGAAAAGATCAACGATGTTTATCGGAAAGTGATCTATGTAAAAACCGCGGACTATCATGATCTTGTCGTGCTGAAAGACCGGACGGAAAAATATATTGAGATTAATTCGGGATTTGATAAAATGAGAATACAATTTGATTTTAATCCGATGTAGCGGATAGAAAGAAGGAGAAAAATGGCAATCAGAGTAATTAGAGAAATAGGAGACGATATATTAGAAAAACAGTGTAAAGCAGTGCCGAAGATGACGCTTCGCACGAAAATACTGATCGGAGATATGCTTGAGACAATGTATGAAAGCAACGGTGTCGGTCTTGCGGCTCCGCAGGTCGGCGTTTTGAAAAGAATCGTAGTGATCGATGTAGGGGAAGGTCCGATTGTTTTGATCAATCCGCAGATCATCGAATCTTCAGGCGAACAGACAGGAGAAGAAGGATGTCTAAGCGTACCGGGAAAATTCGGAATCGTTACAAGACCGGACCGTGTAAAAGTGCGGGCGTTTGATGAAAATATGAACGAGTTCGAAATGGAAGGCGAAGGCTTGCTTGCAAGGGCGTTTTGTCATGAACTTGATCATTTGGACGGAAAACTGTATGTTGAACTGGCAGAAGACGGACTTCATGAAGTGTCTTATGATGAAGAAGATCAAGACGATGCGCAAGGAGGGGAAGAATGAGAATCATATTTATGGGAACACCCGATTTTTCAGTCGGAACACTGGAAGCGCTTGTGGAAGCGGGGCATGATGTGTGTCTCGCCGTCACACAGCCTGATAAGCCAAAAGGCAGAGGAAAAGAAATGCAGTTTACGCCTGTAAAGGAAGCGGCGGTTAAGCATGGGATTTTGGTGTATCAGCCGAAAAGAGTGCGCGATCCTGAGTGTGTGGAAGAATTGAGAAAATACAATGCCGACGTGATGGTCGTTGTTGCTTTCGGTCAGATCCTTCCGAAGGAGATTCTTGAGATGACGCCTTACGGATGTATTAATGTCCATGCATCTCTTCTTCCGAAATATCGTGGGGCTGCACCGATCCAGTGGGCGATCATAGAAGGAGAGAGCGTGACGGGCGTTACAACGATGCAGATGGATGAAGGACTTGATACAGGAGATATGATTTTAAAGACCGAGATCCCGATCGCAGAAGACGAGACAGGAGAGTCGCTTCATGACAAACTGGCAGAAGCAGGCGCCGCTCTCTGCGTAAAAACATTGCATGCAATAGAAAATAAAACAGCAGTGTTTGAAAAGCAGCCGGAAAGCCCGACTGCTTATGCGAAAATGCTCACGAAAGATCTTGGCAATATCGACTGGGCGAAATCGGCAGTGCAGATCGAGCGTCTCGTGCGTGGATTGAATTCATGGCCAAGCGCATATACACACCGGGACGGAAAAGTGATGAAGATATGGAAAGCGTTGGCAAAGCCACAGGAAGAATGTGCAGAGCAAACCGAACTGGGAAGCGAGGAACATACAGCGCAGAAAACCGGGAAGAACGCCATGCCGGGAACGGTAGTGTCCGTAGCAAAAGATTCGTTTTGCATACAGACGGGAGACGGCGTGCTTCGTATTTTAGAAGTACAGATGCCCGGCAAGAAACGAATGGATACAGGCTCGTTTCTGCGCGGATATAAAGTGGAAGAAGGAATGGTGTTTGGGAGAGAATAATGGCAAAGGCGATCAATGAAAGAGAAATCGTAGCCGCAATCCTTATGGAAGTAACGGAAAACGGCAGATACAGTCATATTGTATTAAGAGAAGTTTTGACAAAATATCAATATCTTGAGAAAAGGGAAAGAGCATTTATCACCCGCGTTACGGAAGGAACGCTGGAACATATGACAGAGATCGATTATATTCTGGATTGTTTCTCCAAAGTAAAAGTAAAAAAGATGAAGCCGTTAATTCGGGCAATTTTAAGAAGCGCGGTCTATCAGATAAAATATATGGATAGTATTCCCGATCATGCAGTTTGCAGTGAATCGGTAAAACTGGCAGTGAAGAAAGGGTTTTCCGGTCTGAGAGGCTATGTCAACGGCGTGCTGAGAAGTGTTGTCAAAGGAATCGATGAGGTGGAGTATCCGTCAGATCCGATCAAACGGCTTTCGGTACGATATTCCTGTCCGGAATGGATCATCCGATTATGGAAAGAAACGTATGATCTTTCTTTGATCGAAACGATGCTGAAAGATTTCCAGACAGAAAAGCCGACAACGATCAGATGCTGCAGAAGCCGGATTACGACGGAGCAGCTGAAAAAGCGGCTTGAGGAAGAACATGTTTTAGTGGAAAATCATCCGTATTTAAAGGATGCGCTTCTCATTTCAAAATATGATTATTTAGAGTCTCTGGAAACATTTCGGGAAGGTCTGTTCGTCGTGCAGGATATCAGTTCGATGCTTGTAGGAGAACTGGCGCATGTGCAGGCGGGAGCGCAGGTGATCGATCTGTGTGCGGCGCCGGGCGGAAAGGCGCTTGATGTGGCGGAACGCATTTTGATGGAAGGTCAAGCCGGATGTTCCGGTCATGTGGAAGCCCGTGATCTGACAGAATATAAAGTGTCTTTGATCGAGGAAAATATAGAACGTATGGGACTTTGCAATGTAACTGCGGTTTGTCAGGATGCGTCTGTGTATGATGAAAAATCAGCGGGTAAAGCGGATATTGTGATCGCCGATCTGCCTTGTTCCGGTCTGGGAGTGCTTGGGAAGAAAACAGATCTGAAATATAAAGCGTCGCCGGAAGGAATCGTAAGTCTCGTAAAGCTTCAGCGAAAAATCCTTTCCTGCGCGGCTTCTTATGTGAAGCCGGGAGGAGAACTTCTGTACAGTACGTGTACTGTGAACCCGAAAGAAAATATCGAAAACGTACATTGGTTTTTGAAAGAATTTCCTGAATTTTACGCAGACGATATAAGGGAAGATCTTTGCCTTGAATTGAGGGAAAGCGTGACAGAGAACGGCTGTATCCAGCTTCTTCCGGGAGTTCATAAAAGCGACGGATTTTTTATTGCGCGATTGCGGAAAAAAGAAGTCTGAAAATGCCGGAACGCCGAAAAAGGATGAAATGGCAGGACGCGCAAAAGGGTGAAATGGCAGGATACGAAAAATGAAAAAGGAAAGTATGAGAATGAAGAAAGATATTCGGGCATATGAATATGAAGAATTACAAAAAGAGCTGGAACGTCTCGGAGAAAAACCGTTTCGGGCAAAACAGATATATGAATGGCTGCATGTGAAGCTTGCAGATCGTTTCGACGAGATGACGAACCTGTCTGTGAAACTTCGGGAAAAGCTTGCGGAAGAATATGATATCTTTCCGGTACAGATGGCAGAGCGGCAGCAGTCGAAACTGGACGGAACGAACAAGTTTTTGTTCCGTCTGTATGACGGAAACATGGTGGAAAGCGTTCTTATGCGGTATAAGCACGGTAATTCGGTATGTATTTCCTCGCAGGCGGGATGCCGCATGGGATGTGTATTCTGCGCTTCGACGATCGGGGGATTAAAACGGAATCTGTCTGCATCCGAAATGCTCGGTCAGATCTACCAGATCCAGAAAATTATCGGAGAGAGGGTTTCCAACGTCGTTATCATGGGAACAGGAGAGCCGCTTGATAATTATAATAATTTTCTGAAATTCATTCACATACTGACAGATGAACACGGACTGAATATCAGTCAGCGGAACGTGACTGTTTCTACATGCGGGATCGTACCGAAAATACTGGAACTGGCAGAGGAACGTCTGCAGATCACACTGGCGCTTTCTCTTCACGGATCTACGCAGGAAAAGAGAAGGAAACTGATGCCTGTCGCAAATAAGTACGAATTAGGCGAGGTACTTTCCGCCTGCGATACTTATTTTAAAAAGACAGGACGCAGAGTGACGTTTGAGTATAGTCTTGTACATGAGGTGAACGATACGGACGAGGATGCAAAGGAGCTTTCCGAGCTTCTCGCGCCGCGTAACTGTCATCTGAACCTGATTCCGGTAAATCCGGTAAAGGAGCGTTCTTTTCAGCGTCCAAGCCGCAAAAGTGCTTTGAATTTCAAAAATAAACTTGAAAAAAGCGGAATTAATGTTACTATAAGAAGAGAAATGGGCTCGGATATCGACGGGGCGTGCGGTCAGCTTAGACGGCGCTACGAGGAAGAGACAATGAATGAGAATTAAGGAGAAGCATATGAGAACATTTTCGATAACAGATGTAGGAATGGTAAGACAAGTAAATCAGGATTATGTTTATGTGACTGACAGACCTCTCGGAATTCTTCAGAACCTCTTTGTGGTGGCAGACGGTATGGGAGGTCACCAGGCGGGAGATTATGCTTCCAAGTATACGGTTGAAGTGCTCAACAGGGAATTGGCGCTAAGCGAAGGCGAAGATATTGAAAGATGTCTTGTAGGCGCTATAAAAACGGCAAACAGGGAGATCATAAAAGAAGCTTCAAGAGACGAACATCTCAAAGGAATGGGAACGACGGTTGTTGCGGCGACGATCTCAAATCAGATGATGTATTTCGCGAATGTAGGAGACAGCCGTTTGTATTTGATCAATCAGGGCATTCAGCAGCTTACGAAAGATCATTCCCTGGTAGAAGAGATGGTAAGGCTTGGCGGGATAAAACCGGAAGAAGCAAAACATCATCCGGATAAAAATATTATTACGAGAGCGATCGGCGCGAAAGCGGATGTAGAGGTAGACTTTTACGAGCACCGTCTGAAAAGGGGAGACATCATATTGATGTGTACGGACGGTTTGAGCAATATGGTAGAAGATGAGGAACTTTTTCATATTGTTCAGGGAGGAAGAGATATCGTAGAGTCCGGTCAGGCTCTTATAGAAGCGGCAAAAGAAAACGGCGGTACAGATAATATAGGGGTTGTCCTTATAGAACCGTTTGCAGATGAGGTGAGTGTATTATGATTAAAGAGGGAGTTTGCTTAGGAAAAAGATATGAGATACTCGGACGGATCGGATCGGGTGGTATGGCGGATGTTTACAAGGGAAAGGATCGTAAATTAAACCGCTATGTCGCGATCAAAGTATTAAAAAGCGATTATCGTTCGGATCAGGTATTTATAAAGAAATTTTTGAGTGAGGCGCAGGCTGCGGCAGGACTGATGCATCCGAACGTTGTCAATGTGTATGACGTCGGTCAGGACAGAGGTCTGTACTATATGGTAATGGAGCTTGTCGAAGGGATCACTCTGAAAGATTATATAAAGAAAAAGGGAAGACTTTCGGCAAAAGAGACGATCAGTATTTCCATTCAGATGGTGACAGGGCTTCAGGCGGCGCACAATCATCATATTATCCACAGAGATATTAAGCCTCAGAATATTATCATTTCAAAAGACGGAAAAGTAAAAGTGACGGATTTCGGCATTGCCCGTGCGACCACGTCTACACAGACGATCAGCACAAGCGTTATGGGATCGGTTCATTACACATCTCCGGAGCAGGCGAGGGGCGGAGTCGTAGATCAGAAGAGCGATCTTTATTCCATCGGTATTACGATGTACGAGATGATCACCGGGCACGTACCGTTCGACGGAGATTCCACGGTGTCGGTCGCGTTGAAGCATCTCCAGGAAGAGATTACGTCTCCGGCAGAAGAAGTTCCGAATATCCCGTACAGTCTTGAGTGCATTATCATGAAGTGTACACAGAAAAATCCGGGACGCCGTTATCCGGACTGTGCGTCTCTTCTTATGGATCTGAAAAGATCGCTTGTAGAGCCGGACGGCGATTTTGTTGTTTTGGGAGCGGGAACAGGAGCGGAGACAGACCGCACGATGGTTATGTCGACAGAAGAACTGGAACGGATTCAGGGCAGTCGTTATGATGATGATGAGTACGATGACGATGATGAGTACGATGATGACGACGATTATGACTACGACGACGATAATGATTATGATAACAGAAGGCGCAGTCAAAAAGACAGGCGGAAGAAGAATGATGTAAATCCCGATACGAAGCGGATCATGAAAATACTGATGATCGTGTCGGGAGTCGTGATCGCGCTGCTGATTCTGTTTCTTGTCGGAAATGCGGCGGGATTTTTCAAAGGAGCCGGTCTTTCTTCAAAGACAGAAAAGATGGTAACAGTACCGGATGTGCGCGGAATGACATTTGAAGACGCACAGGCAGAACTTAAGAAAAAAGATCTCGGTATTAAAAAAGCGGATAAAGAAGAAGCTTCCAATGAATACGAAAAAGGCGAGATTAAGAGCCAGAATCCGGGAAAAGGAAAGAAAGTAAAGAAAAATTCTACGGTTACGGTTGTGATCAGCAGCGGAGAAGCTGCGAAAAAAGTAACTGTGCCGAATGTTGTGAACAGATCGGAGGCGGAAGCAGAGAGAATGCTTCAGGATGCCGGTCTGAAAGTGACAAAAGGCGAGGCAGTTTATGATGATACGATCGAGATGGGAAATGTAGTCAGCTCTACTCCAGGTTCGGGAGAGCAGGTAGACGAGGGCACAAGCGTTCAGCTTATTATCAGTAAAGGAAAAGATCCCGAAAAAGATAAAGTAGAAGTGCCGTCGCTTCTGAATATGACGGCGGATCAGGCTGCCGCCGCCTTAGAAGAACTTGGACTGAAAGGAAGTCCTAAGGAAGAATATGCCGGCGGAACGGCAGGAACGGTTGTCACACAGGAAACAGAAGCGGGAACTAAAGTAAAGAAAGGCACAACAATAAAATATACGGTAACGCTTGGATCAAAAACAGAATGGTCTACTATTCCGAGTGATGTGATCGGAATGGAGAAAAACACGGCGGTTAAAGTGCTGACTGAGGCAGGGTTTGTTCCGGTATACGGCGGTGAAGACTACAGTGATACTCCGGTCGGAACGATTTACAGTGTGACTCCGTCGGCAGGTACAAAAGTGGAAAAAGGGACACAAGTATATTATTTTGTCAGCAAAGGATCATCGTCAGGACAGACCGATCCGGAAAACGGCGGAGACAATGAATAGGCGGTACCGACAGGGAATTTATAAAATATGCAAGGTAAAATTGTAAAAGGGATTGCCGGATTCTACTACGTTCATGTAGTAGAATCCGGTGTTTATGAATGTAAAGCAAAAGGGATCTTCCGAAAAGACGGTGTGAAGCCTCTTGTAGGAGATAATGTAGAGATAGAAGTTTTAGATGAAGAGGAAAAAAAGGGAAATATCAGGGAAATCCTTACGAGAAAGAACGAACTGATCCGTCCGGCGGTGGCGAATATCGATCAGGCGCTCGTTGTATTTGCGGTGACGAAGCCTAAACCTCATTTTAATCTTCTTGATCGTTTTCTTGTGATGATGGAGCAAAAGAAGATCCCGGTAATCTTATGTTTTAACAAATCTGACATTGCAAAAGAAAGCGATATTTCCAAGATGGAAGAAATATACAGATCATGCGGGTATCCGGTCTTTTTTACGAGTGCGAAAGAAGGATGGAAGATCGAAGAAGTGAAAAAGATTCTGCACGGGAAAACGACTGTTCTTGCAGGCCCGTCGGGTGTAGGGAAGTCGTCGCTTATCAATCTTCTGCAGTCGGAAGTAATGATGGAAACAGGGAGTATCAGCAGGAAGATCGACAGAGGAAAGCATACGACGAGACATTCCGAACTTTTAGTTTTGGAAGAAGATGAAAAGGTGGAAGACTGCGGCTCATATATTGTAGATACTCCGGGATTTAGTTCCCTTTATGTCAATGATTTTGAAAAAGAACAATTAAAATATTATTTCCCGGAATTCGGTCCGTATGAAGGATTGTGCCGTTTTTCGGGGTGCGATCATGTGCATGAGCCGGACTGTGCGGTGAAGCAGGCGGCAGAAGAAGGAAAGATACATGAGATCCGGTACAACGATTATGTTGCGATGTACCGTGAATTACAGGAAAAAAGGAGATATTGAAGATGGAAAATATTCTTGCCCCGTCGATTCTTTCGGCTGATTTTAAAATTCTGGGAGAACAGATCGAACAGACAGAAAAAGCAGGCGCAAAATATATACATTTTGATGTGATGGACGGAATTTTCGTACCGAGCATTTCGTTTGGCATGCCGGTATTGTCCGCGTTAAAAGGCGCGGTAAAACAGGCGCTTGACGTACATCTTATGGTGACTGAGCCGATCAGGTATGTGAAAGAGTTCGCAAAATGCGGAGCGGATATCATTACTGTTCACTTAGAGGCGTGTGAAGATGTAAAGGCGACAGTGGATGAAATAAAGGCAAGCGGAGTGAAAGCAGGCATCACGATCAAACCGGCAACTCCTGTGAAAGAATTGATCCCGTATCTGGAGCTTGCGGATATGTTTCTCATCATGAGCGTTGAGCCGGGATTCGGCGGACAGGCGTTCATTCCGGAATCGCTTGACAAGATAAAAGAACTTCGCACCCTGCTTGACGAGAGAGGTCTTAAGACGGATATCGAAGTTGACGGCGGAATTTATTGTGAAAATGTGGAAGCGGTATTGGATGCGGGAGCGAATATTATTGTTTCCGGTTCGGGAGTTTTCAAAGGCAATATTACAGAAAATACAAAGAGATTTATGGAGATATTGAAACGTCATGAGTAAGCAGACTGTGATCGTGAGCGGCGGGATGGTGGAAAAAGATTTTGCTCTCTCGATTTTAAAAAGCGAAGAAACTGAATTTGTTATCGGGGTAGACAGAGGTCTTGTGTTTTTGTATGACAACGAGATAAAACCCGATTATATCGTGGGAGATTTTGACAGCGTTCCGAGGAAGCTCGTTGAATATTACAGAGAAGAACTTGATGTGCCCGTGAGAGAATTTAATCCGGTAAAAGATGCATCAGACACAGAGATCGCTTTGCGCCTTTGCCTTGGTCTGAATCGCAAAAAGATCGTCATCCTGGGGGCAACCGGCAACCGGATCGATCACCTGTGGGCAAATGTGCAATGTTTACAAATTGCGCTGGAAGCAGGAGCGGACGCTTGCATTATGGACGCTCACAATAAGATACGGCTTCTCGATAAAACTGTTACATTGAAAAAAGAAGAGGCATTCGGACCGTACTTTTCATTGTTTCCATTAGAACAGCCTGTAGATGCGTTCAACATTACAGGGGCAAAATATCCGCTGACAAATCATTTCCTTAAGCCGAGCGACAGCCTGTGCGTAAGTAATGAATTTGTTGAAGATGAAGTGGAAATATCGTTCGTGTACGGTAAGGTGATCTTGATGGAGACGAGAGATTAGATTTCGATAAGTTTTTGAAAGATGGTTCACTTTGTGCCCCACTAATTCCCGGATGTTTTTCTCAAAGTCCCGGTATAGTAAATGAGAAAGCATATCAGGATTTTATGAGAAAAGAGAAAATTTTTTGTAAGGCGTTGAAAAAAGGTAACTTGCTGAGGCAGGTTACCTTTTAGTTATATTCTATGATACAGTTTAACAATACGTAGATATATGCTTTGCAGAAAATTCCGTAGAAATAAAAGCTTTTGTCTGATAGAATGATTATAATTATAGTATACTGAAAAAACACATTAGAATCTGTAAAGGAGATCGACTATGGGAGAAAATTATTTGGACATGGTTCCTGTTATAGTGATATTTTTTGCTCTCGGCATTTTATTATCAAGGCTGGGAGGAGTTGGAGGAATTGTTGTAAGAATTAAAAGAATGATTTGTAAGCTAATAGGACATAGAGATTGAGAGAAATTCAACTAGAATTTTGAGAGATGAAAACATTGAATTTTACAGATGAAAAATTTCGCTCTTATTTTCAATACATTTTAAGGGAAAGGAGAGGAGGTAATTAAAATGTCCAATAAAGCATGGCGCATTGTTGCATTGTTATTCATTGTTGTACCGATTATCATTTGTATCATAATAAGCTTTATAATTACATATTTTCCGACATCTGATGTTTCGTTGATATTAGCATCGGATTTCTTACCTATTGCAATAAAAATACAAGGGGTGGGAATTCTTATTGCAATTCTCGTTTCGATATTTAAAATCAAGAAAGATTAAGATGAAAAAGATGGACAAGTATATCGATCAATCTTAGGTTGTTAAGATAAAAAAGTTTAAGTAAAATTGTAAGTTGTGGGGTAGATATTTTGAGAACATACAAGGACAAAGAAGAATTAAAAAATGAGATAAATAAAAGTTTTGAAAAGTATATTTCTGAATTTGATAATATTCCTGAATCTTTAAAAGATAAGAGAATAATCGAAGTAGATAGAACACCAGCAGAAAATCTTGCTTATCAAGTTGGATGGACGACATTAGTTTTGAAATGGGAAGACGATGAGAAACAAGGAATTGAAGTGAAAACACCATCGGATATGTTTAAGTGGAATCAACTAGGTGAATTATATCAATGGTTTACAGATACTTACTCATATTTATCGTTAGCAGAACTGAAAGATAGACTAAAAGAAAATATTACATCTATCCATACAATGATTGATTCAATGAGTGATGAAGAATTATTTCAACCACATATGAGAAAGTGGGCTGATGATGCTACAAAAACAGCGATATGGGAAGTTTACAAGTTTATTCACATTAATACTGTTGCTCCTTTCGGAACTTTTAGAACTAAGATTAGAAAATGGAAAAGGGTAGCATTGTAAATCTCAGTCTGTCGAGCTACAAAATATGATTTGATTAGTTTGTAGAGAGGTTTATATGGACAAAAAGCGGATGAAGCGAATGATTGGAATAGCAATTCCTAGGGCTCTTATTATCACCGGTATTAGCTATAACGGATATATCAGAACGCACACTTTTACGCTTTCTGGGGGAGTTGTGAAAAATGAGCTGATACAGCCTATCAATAATAAGATTAAAGTTTCTGGAAATGCTGATACGGATGTTATTTTTACGGATATTGAAAGTCGAAAACAATATACTATAGGTTACATTACACATGGCATGTCAGAAACAATTCAACTCGAAAAAGGAAAGTGGTATAGCGTAGAAGGTGCTGGAGAACTTACAATAAGACCAGTTAATGTTCGTATTGAATAATTATTTCTGTTTGCACTAAAATAATTTCCCAAGGGGTAATAAACAGGCAGAAAATAATCACATTGACAAATTTCAGTTATTCCGTAAATTTGAAGTTATCGAGTTGAAAAAAGGAGGGAAATTTAATGGAAAAAGTGAAAAAAATCATTAACAGTATTTCTTGGGTAATTGTGGCGCTAACGGGTATTCTTTTGATTGTGAAGTGGAATGACATACCGGCATTAGTTATTACGCATATTGGAATGGGAATATCCTATGGCAGTAAAAATATCTTGCCTATGCTCTTTTGTATTGAGCTTGTAGTAACTTTTCTGTTTACATTGCGCTACGACATTCCCTTTATCCGAGAGATGAGAAAATCGAAAGTGTCACGCAAATTTCTAGATATTATGGCGATTATCATTCAAATGGTTGGTGTGGTTATACTGTCACTATTTGTTCTATTAGCGGTTGTTCAATGAGGCTGTAAATCCCAGCTTAGTTTTACATCTAATTTACCTAATTCATTAAAATTATCAGAAAGTGTAATAGATGGACTGGTAGGCAGTCAACTTATCTCCTCCATTCTTGCTGTTTCGTGTGTAACGGTTGCTTTTTGTTCTAATTTTTTAATGGTGCAAGATAAAGCAAATGGTACGATAAGAGATTTAAGAATATCTCCTGTGAAGTCAGCTACACTTTCGCTGAGTTATTATACTGCAACCTTGTTTTCAACACTTATTATTTGCTTTGCTGCAACGGGTATCTGTCTTACTTATGTGGCTATTGTCGGTTGGAATATGTTACTCGCAGATATATTCTTTTTGTTTCTTGATATTTTACTACTTGTTTTGTTTGGAACAGCATTATCTTCGATTATTAATTTTTTCTTATCAACACAAGGACAAATTTCAGCGGTAGGCACAATCATCAGTGCGGGATATGGTTTCATTTGTGGTGCATATATGCCTATTTCTTCATTTGGAAAAGGGCTGCAAAAAATAATCTCATTTTTGCCAGGCACTTATGGTACATCACTTATCCGAAATCATACAATGCAAGGGGCGCTTGCCGAAATACAAAATCAAGGTATTCCAATAGTGATTATTGAAAAACTAAAAGATTCCCTTGATTGCAATCTTTATTTTTTCGGAAGTCAAGTAAATATTGGAACGATGTATATGATACTTGGCATCACTATTTTGGTATTGATTGGAATTTATATTTTGTTAAACAAATCGAAAAAATATAACCGTTAATTTAGTAGCTGCAAATGATTATGTATGCCGCCGCTATAGATAAAATTATGCCGGCGGTTTTTAATGTCTATCAGCTATCTCTGTTAATGGATTTTTTACGCTGTCTTTGCGGTGTTTTCTGCCTGTTGCGTTCCTGACAAGAGAAGCTAAACGAGTAAAATCAGCAATTAGTTATATGCCGATAGTTTCATGTGAATTACCCTATGAGGGAGCAAAAGAGATGTTGTTGGTAGATGAAGTCGATAATAAGGAATTTTTGACAGGCTTGTTTCATGCAATGTATGATGAACTGCCAACTCCAAAACCGAAAAAGAAGAAATAAACAACTTACAGTTTATGCCATTGTCATTTTGTAAAAGGAAAAATTTAACTCCTATTTTACATATGCAACAAAATACCTTAACAAAAGACCATTACAATCCTATCGTTACTTGAATTCAATGGGTTAACGGAGGAAACGATATGAGAGTAAAACGGAGAAAAACAATGGCGCTTTTAGCAGCTGTTTCGATCGTATGCGCTCAAAGTACAGTAAGTGATGTCTTTGCAGCGGGAGCAGAGGAGGTGGCAGCACAGGAAAACAATGCAGTTTCAATCGAATACCTTACTTTACAACCAGGTGAAAGAGACGATTCGGTAAACCTGAACTGGTATGCCCCGGAAGGTACTCAAAATGCGATTGTCCGTATGGGGGATAAGACAGTAGAAGCATCTGTAAGAGCTCTTCATACTCCTACAAAAGTAGTTGAAGGAAAATATACAGATACCGGGAAAATAGTATGTCAGGCTACTGTATCAGGACTTTCAAAAGGCACAGAATATAGTTATCAGATTTCATATGATAATGGAAATACTTGGTCAAAGAAGTATTCTTATGAAACACCAAATGCAGGTGAATTTCGATTTGGTTTTACAAGCGATCCCCAGATTAAAGAAAACGGAGAAACAAATAACGGGGGATGGAATCCTTCTGACGGAAAAAATCAGACCGGATGGGCAGTTATGCTGGACAAGATGAAAGAGGAAGATGTGAACCTCATTGTTTCCGCGGGAGACCAGGTGGAGGATCAAAGCTGGGGAAAATCCAGTGAGTATGCGGCATTTTTTGCTCCGGAAGAAATGACATCTCTTCTGTATGCCCCGGCAGTAGGAAATCATGATCGTCATTACATGTTTGATGATCATTTTAATCTTCCGAATGAAATGAGTGTAGATGGAAACGCAGCGTCTCTTAATCAGGTAAAGACAACATTCCGCGGACAGAACAGTGGAACGAGTCAAAGCCATGGCAACTATATTCAGGCAACTGCGGATGAAATCGCACAATCTGCAGAGTCAAATGGTGTTACACCGAATAAAGACGGGCAATATGATTTTGTGGAACGAAGAGAAATGGAGACAAAAGGAAACTATTACTATTTATATAATAACGTTCTCTTCGTAACATTAAACACAGGAGCTTATCCGGGCGGAAACGATAATGAAAATGCGGGAAATGTAAATGTTCCAAGCGCTTCAAAGGACAATTCCGAAGCGGAAGCCATCGTTTCTAACTTCAGAACAACTTTAAATGCGGCGACGGCAGAATATTCAGGTCAGTATCAATGGTTAGTTGTTACACATCATAAATCTACGCAGACAGTGGCAAAGCATGCTGCCGATTCGGATATTGAGAACTATGTAGATGCAGGATTTGAGCAGGTGATGGATGAATTTGACGTTGACTTTGTATTAGGCGGTCACGATCATGTGTATTCTCGAAGCTATGTGCTGAAAAACGGTCAGAGAAATGCAGAAAGACTGGATGATTTCCATGATCCTGACGGAGTGATTTATCTGACGGGTAATTGCTGTTCTGACATGCAATACTATACTCCTTTTGAGAAAGTAGACAAGACCAATAATGCAGATTATCCGGTGCTGGCAAACGGACAAACCGGTTCTGAGGCATATTTGGCGGGAAATCTTCCAATTGGAAATCAGGAATGGAACCAGGAGTACAGTCCAAGTTACGCTGTCTTTGACGTGGCGGATAATAAAATCTCTGTCAACGTATATAACCTTTCGGGAGACAGCAATGCCCCGGAAAGTAAATTAATTGATTCATTCAGTGTTACCAAAAATGCGAACGGCGGAGAGCTGAAAAACGGATTAGAGAATAAAAAGTCTTCTATTGCCATGACACAGACTGCTCAATATAATTCCGGCATGCAAAACCCGGACGGCGGCGTTATGGAAATTATAGATTACAATACAGTTACAGGCTGGGCGTATGCTGTGAATGGTGTAACCGGGAACTTAACGGCAATTCCGATGAAAAATAAAAATGCAGTTGATAAGATCGCTTTGTTAGATGGAAAGAATATAAATATCAAAGAAATCGTTGAGAACAATTACAAAGGTTTCTCCTACGGTGATATGACTTCTGTTGCCGTTTCTCCAAATGGAGAAAAGCTTGCAGTGGCAATCCAGTCATCTGATTATTCGGTTGCCGGATGCCTCGCAGTATTCCTTTGCGGCGCAGATGGGACATTGTCATTTGATCAGATTTATGAGGCAGGTGTACAGCCGGATATGGTGACATTTACACCCGATAGTAAAAAAATTCTTTCGGCAGATGAAGGCGAACCAAGAAACGGCTATGAAGCGGGAAGTATTGACCCTAAGGGAACGGTCACTGTAATTGATCTGACAAATCAGAATGTATCACATCTTGACTTTACCGTTTTTGACAGTGAAGCGAAAAGAGCGGAGCTTGTACAAAATGGAGTGATTTTGAAAAAAGGAACGGCTCCGTCTGTTGATTTAGAACCGGAGTATATTGCAGCAAATGATAAAACAGCCTATGTTACACTTCAGGAAGCAAACGCCATTGCCATCGTAGATCTGCAAACACTTTCTATAGAAAATATCTGTTCCGCAGGATATGAAGATTACGAAAAATATCCGATCGATATTGATAAAAAAGATGCGGCATACAGGCCGGTATCTTATCCGTCGCTTCGCGGAATCCGTATGCCGGACGGAATTTCTCTGTTTGAGTCGAACGGCAAAACTTATATTGTAACTGCAAATGAGGGGGATTCCAGAGAGTGGAACGAATATCTTAATGAAGCAGAATGTAATTTTGGGAAAGGGCAAACATCACCTTCCGGGAAAATTACGGCTGAAAACAGTGGACTAACCGGAAAGGTTGTATTCTTCGATCAGAACGATTATGAAGGTTTAAATTCAGAATATGATTACCTGTTCGGAGGACGTTCCTTCACTGTTTATTGTGTAGATGGATCCGGAATGAAAGAAGTGTATACGAGCGGAAACGAGTTAGAAGCAAAAACAGCGGCATATTTCCCGCAGTACTTTAATTGTTCCAATGACTCCGCAGAAATAGATGACCGTTCAGGGAAAAAGGGCGTAGAAGCAGAAAGCGTAACAATCGGAACGGTAGGAGAGAAAACTTATGCGTTTATCGGTCTTGAGAGGATCGGAGGCGTTATGGCTTATGACATTACAAACCCTGACAAGATTCTTTTCGCAAATTATATTAACTCCCGAGATTTTAGTAAAGATATAGCAGGCGACGTATCTCCGGAAGGACTGTGCATGATTTCCGCATCTGAAAGCGCAGACGGAAATGCTTATCTGCTTGCATCCTGCGAAGTGTCAGGAACAGTTGCTGCTTACAAACTGATATCGCAAAATATTGATTCTTCGGATGACGATAACACAGATAATAATCACGATAATAATATCGATCACAACGGAAGTGGTCACGGCGGTGCCGATACGGAAGATTTAAACAATCAAGAAAGTAAGACAAATGCGCTGAAAACGGGAGATCATGCCCCGGTTATAGGAACGGGAATAGGAATGGTTCTTGCATTGTCTGCAATCATTGTAATACTGAAATATCGCAGATCTAAAAATACCATTACAAATACAAAATAATAAGCAGAGCTGATCCGGAAGCAAAAGGCGGTAAATACCGCCTTTTGTTGTCGTTTTAAGTCAGTGAAGGGAAATATGGCTTTTCCCGGGAAACTTTTAGATAATACTTTAGAGTTGTGATGTAGACATATGAGCCTTATTATAGTATTATATAGAACGACATTAAGACTCTGATACTTAAAAATATAGAGAAAGGCGAAAACCCGCAAAATTGCAGGGTTTTTAGACAGGTAAAGATAAAAATGAAACTAGGTATTGTAATTTATTGACTAAAATTATATATATCTATAAATAATTATAAATACATATAAAACAGCAATTTTACGTAGCTTTCATAGCTTTTGTAAGTTATAAATATCTATAATAATCTATATGTTTTTATGTGAAAATTGTGTAGTGATTGTGTAGTAAATGTGTAGTAAATTTTATAAAGAGCCTTGATATAAAAATGAATTGGACGTGATATTTTCACGTTCTTTTTTTATGCGAAAATTTAAGTATAGGGAGGTATACTGTATGTTTACCGATGAATTTTTAGAAAGAATTTTTTCAAATGAAGAAATGCAGAAACTTCCGGTTGGTATGCAATCGACTGTTGTAAATGCTTTTCAAGATGTAATGGAAGAAATAAAGGAGGAATACCCTTATGCAGACTTATCCGCAATATTATCCACAGATGAATAATTATGGGCAGCAGTACAATCCACAGCAGCCATATATGGATAGGTTAGCAGGATTACAACAATATCAGCAGACGTTGCAGCAGCCGCAAATGGTAGGGACACAAATGTCCTTGCCAAATCAGCCTATCGGATTAAACGGGAAAATGGTAGATGCTGTAGAGCAAATCACAGCAAACGACGTTCCGATGGATGGAAGTGTTGCGATCTTCCCGAAAAAGGATATGTCAGAGATTTATTTGAAGTCATGGACACCAAACGGAACAATCGCAACAGTTGTTTTTAAGCCGGTTTTAGAGGAACAGGCAAACAATTCTGTGTCTATTCCATCAGAAATGAAAATAGGCATGGATAACGAGGTTACAGAGGTATTTATGCAAAGGTTTGATGAACTAAAAGACAAGATAGAAGAATTAGAAAAATCTATGTCTAAACCTATAACTAAAACAGCGGTTTCTAGGACTAAAAAGGAGAGTGAAGCACAATGAATCCCTTAATGATGATTGGTCAAATGATGAAAAATGGAGGGAATCCGCAGCAGATTTTTCAACAGATGATGGGGAATAATCCGTCTATGAATAATCCGATTATGAAAAATGCGTTTGAAATGGCACAAAAAGGAGATTCAAAAGGGGTTGAAGAACTCGCAAGAAATTTATGCAGGGAAAAAGGGATAAACCCGGATGAAGCGATAACAAAAGTAAAACAGCAATTAGGAATGTAGCATATTAGAGGTTGCCGGCATAATACTTAAGTCCCTCTTTATGAATAAACAAAATAAGGAGGACATCTAATATGTTCAATACAGGTAATTGTTCCGTTCCATTGGTAGCTTCTATTGATGGTAATGGAAACAACGGAAATGGCTTTGGCGGCGACGGTTGGGGATGGATCTGGATTATTCTCATTTTCGCAATTTTTGGAGGATGGGGTAACGGCTTTGGCTTTGGCGGTAACGGTGGAGCAAATTCACCGGGATTACAAGGGCTTGCAACACGCGCCGACATAAACGAGGGATTCGCTCTGAATAACTTGCAGAGTGGAATTACTGCAATTCAGCAGGGTATTTGTGACAGCACATACGCAACAAACAACGCGATCAACGGCGTAAATATGGGCATGATGCAGGGATTTAATGGCGTAGAGCGTGGTTTCTGTAATATGTCTGCACAGTTGGCTCAGTGCTGCTGCGACAACAGGGAAGCAATCGCACAGGTTCGTTATGACATGGCAACACAGGCTTGCGATACAAGACAGACGATCCAAAACAGTACGAGAGACATTATTGAAGGGCAGAACGCAGGAACAAGAGCAATTCTTGATTTCCTGACTCAGGATAAGATCACATCTTTGCAGGCTGAAAATCAGAGTCTTAAATTCCAAGCTTCTCAGACAGCTCAGAATGCTTACATCACTGCTAGTCAGGATGCACAGACAGCGGAATTGATCCGAAGACTTGGAGTTGATTGTCCGCAACCGGCTTACGTGGTTCAACCGCCACAGCCAGTCACATTTCCTAACTACAACTCTTGCGGTTGTGGATGCGCGTAATTAAATAAACTCGCCGATTTAGGCTGATAACATTTCTATGGGATAGGTCTAAAGGCTTATCCCATATTGATTTAAGGAGGAAAATATTATGGCTTGTAAAAATACTTGCCGGCTTTGTAATCGTTTGATTATTTCAGAATCAGTCGTATACACAGCCGGAACAGGTCTTGTTATAAGAATTCCGGCAGGCTCTTATAACGATAATGAAAAATATTGTATCGTTGTTGGACAGGCGATTCCTGATACAACAGTAATCAATGCTCCTGTTTTTATTCAAATTGGAACCGGAGCAGTACTATATCCACTCACACAGCCGGGGTGTGACCAAGTTACAGCATGCGGTATTAAAACCAGAACGCGATATGCAACAGTTGTTCATACATCCGCAGATTCCGGTACATTCAGATTGTGTAAAAGAGTTTGTTGCACAACAAAAAATTTGAGGGCAATTAATGGAGAGGGAACAGCAGTAACACCAACAGGAGGTGACGCATAATGCATAAATTTGCAAAACAGATAGCAGAATGTCTGAAATCAAAGGTAGAAGGAAAAGGAATTGACAATCTCAATTTGTCAGAAGTTGAAGAGCTAAAGGCTTGGTCTGAAATCATTAAAAACATTGTATGCTATGATAAGGATTATCGTATCATTGAAGCGATGGATAAGGAAGAAAAAGAAGAGGAAGAATCTGAAAAGTATTTTCTGAAAATGCTGAAAGAAGAATACGGCATGGAAGACGAAGAGGCACGAAGATTTTACCGTGGACAGCCGCGAAGTAAAACAAGCGGTCGTTTTATGAGACGTGGTGATGGTAGACGTAATTATACTCCATATTCCTACATGATGCCGGAAATGTATGACGAAGATGCGGAATATTACAGGGATATGGATAGAAGCGAAGGACGCATGTATTATTCCGGTGATTCCGGAAGTGCACCGACTCCAAATTCTGGTAACGGAAACTATTCTGGTGGTCGTAGAGGATACGGAAAAACACGTTTCAACGATGGCACAAGCACCCGATACGAGATGGCAAAAAGAAATTACACAGAAGCGAAAGAACTTCATAACGGAAATAGCACAGAGGACAAACAAGCAAAAATGAAAGAGCTTGAGAAATACATGTCTGAACTTGGAAGTGACATTACAGAAATGATTTCTGATGCATCCAATGAAGAAAAAACTCTTCTCAAGAATAAGTTGCAGGTATTGGCGCAGAAGGTAGTATAAGATTAAGGGGTTGAATCAGACCCCTTTTTAAGTAGGTGATAATATGACGTTTATAATAAATAATCGAATGTGGCACATTGAATTTGTAAATGCTTCAAGTGAAAAACTGCATAGAAGTGACGATTCTTTAACGGTTGGTGTTACAGATGGAAATGATAATTGCGTGTATCTATCAGATTTGTTATCCGGCTCATTTCTTAAAAAAGTATTGTGCCACGAATTATGCCACTGTTTTATGATGTCCTATAATATTTCAATTCCGATTGAACAGGAGGAATTTCTTGCAGACTGGATCAGCATTTATGGAGAAGATTTAATTTATCTTCTGGATGATTTAATGAGTGCAATGTCAAGAGAGGTGCGATATGGATAAAATAGATGAATTGTTGCAATATGTTAGGAAAACGAATCCTGAAATGACAAGAGCAAGACTGATTTTCGAGTTATCACAAAGCCGATATTCGACAGCAGGGTTGTGGAATACATATAAAAATAGTGCATTTAATAAAGGTAAGAGGTAGCCTAGTCTACTTCTTTCTTTTTACGCTTTTTTGTGGTAGAATGTTGGTATCATACGAATGGGAGGATATGAGGATGAAAAAGAAAATTTTATCAATGTTACTCGTAGGGACAATGGCTTTATCAATGACGGCTTGTGGAAGTGGAAAAGAAAGCGGAGTATCAGAAGCGGAATACGACAAGGTTGTAAAAGAACGCGATCAGTACAAGGAAGAGTTAGAAGAAATTAAAAAGAAGGAAGAGGAGAGTAAAGAAACAAAAGAATTTAAAGTAGGCGAAACATGGGAAGTTGATGGGAAGTTTAAAGTTACTGTAAATTCTGTAATCGCAACAGATTATCGTAATCAATTTGATGAAAGTAATCCAGCCGCAGTGTATGTAATTAATTATACATATGAAAATATCGGATTAAAAGAAGATTTGTATGTTAATTTTGAATCGAAAGTTGTGGACAATGCCGGAAAAGTGGCAAGTTCTTATCCCGGTGATACTGAAAAATATCCAGAATCAGTTCCTACAGGAGCGTTTTGTGAAGCAGAAGTTACGATAGGCGTTGAAAATGCCGGAAGCTTTAAAGACTATGTTTCGATTTATGACGACGATTACAATGAGTATTCAGCTATATTTAATTTAGAAGTACAATAAAAAAGGAGAAATTTGTTATGAAAACTTGGAAATTGGTATCTGGTATTTTGTCAATTATTTTATTCGTAGTGGTATCTTTTCAATCTTGCGCGGTTGGAATCGGAAACACGCTTGGGGAAACAGGGGAAGTTGGTGGAAGTGGAGGAATTGTTCTTTCAATCTTAATGCTTGCTGGAGGAATTGTTTCAATCGCTACTAGAAACACAAAAGGAAAAGGCGGGAACATTTCTTTAATTATTCTTTTTGGGTTAGCTTCATTTTTCGGTTTTGTATTGGCAGGAAGTTATACAGACTTGAAAATTTGGGCGGGATGGTGTTTAATCAATGCTATTTTAGCAGTTGTTGCGATCGTAAAAAGTAAGAAAACAGAATAATTTTTGATGTACTGATAGCGGTGGAGAAATCTACCGCTATTTTCTTAAAAAACACTTGACAAAATGTAATTACAATATTAATATGTAATTACATTAAGTGAAAGGAGATGGTATATTGTCACCGATGAAAGGTCAGAAAATTAAAGATGACCCAATCAATAAGCTTGTTCACTTTAGAATAAACGATGAGACAAATAAACAGCTTGAATTTGTTTCTCAAAAAAACAATGTGAGCAAATCAGAAGTGATAAGAAAAGGTATTGAAATTCAATACAAAGAGTTAAAAGAAAAAGAGTAATCGTTCCACCGACCAAAGCGACACGATTACTCCACAAAGCACACACCAAAGGAGCATGCACAATTATTGTATCTCTTTTTGGTGTAGTTGTCAAACATCGAAAGGAGATTTTTTTATGGAAAAAGATGTAAAACGTACTATTTTACGAGTATTAAAAGGCAAGAAAGGAACCGGTAGAAAGCGTACACAAAAAGAAGTTTATTCTCAAATGCAAAGATATAGACAAATAACTGCAACCGTTGAACCGAATCTTGATTGGGAAGATTACCTCAATCTGATTGATATTGGAACAAAAATCAACGTGAATAACGCAGTGGATTTAGCATTTAGAATAGGCTTTTTAGCTGGAAAGCGGGGAAAATAGTATGGACAAATTTTTAGAAATCACATTTGAAAACCAGATACTTGCAACAAAAGACGGAGATAAATTCGTAGAATATTTCGCTCCGTTTATGGAAAAGCTGAAAGGAATTGTCAGCGCAGAACTGTATGAGGAGTTTGACGAACTGTTAAACGGTTGCGCCAATCAGAATAACATTTTCTATGGCGTACAGGGAATGAAACTTGCCATGGGTGTTCTTGACGGAACATATCAGTTGACGATTTAGGAGGTGTTTTCAATGAGTGATTTGAATTCAATAGGCGGTCTTCACTATGAAATGATGAAAAGGTGTTATAACGAAAAATCAGTCATGTATAACTGTTACGGAGCAAAAGGAATAACTGTATGCAAAGAATGGCACGACAGAGATATTTTTAGAAAATGGTGTAACGAAAATGGATATGTAAAAGGATTGAGATTGCAAAGAATCAAGGCGGAAGAAAATTACTGCCCCCAAAATTGTTATTTAGGGACAGGGAGTAAGAAAAAACCAAATGGAGAAAGTCAATATCATAAAAATATTAGAAAAGAGCGAGAGCAACTAAAGAAAAAATACGGAATCCCAGACAATTATTGCAAATTAAGAATATATCGAATTTATTCGGGTATTTTATCTCGTTGCAATAATGAACATGATACAGCGTATAATCATTATGGTGGAAGAGGTATAATGGTCTGCGCTGAATGGAATAAAAAATATGGTTTTTTCCATTTTTACGAATGGGCAATGAATAGCGGATATAACGATTCGCTATCAATAGACAGAATAGATGTAAACGGAAATTATTGTCCTGAAAATTGCAGATGGGTTGACATGGGAACGCAAATCAAGAATAGAAGAAATTCTAAAAATTATAATTGGAAAGGCGAGAAGATGAATTTATCTGATATTGCTAAAATGAATAATGTTAAATACGGTCGATTATATACAAGACTTATAGATAAAGGTATGTCCGTAGAAGAAGCATTGAGAGATATTGGAATCAGTACCGATTAATCGGTGCTGATTTTACATAAAAAATTGCATCTCAAAAAATATCCCCCCTATAATTAAAATTGAAGTGAAAAAATGAACTAAAAAACATCGAAAATCCAGTTGCAAAAAATTCAAATACCCCCCCCTATATACTTTTATAGGTCGAAATTTCAGATAAAATCCGTTGGAAATTTCACACCGATTTTGAACTGATTTTAAGGCTGGAGGTGGTGCGGAACCTCTGGGAAAATTGCGGACTTATAACGAATTTCTTCCGGCGATCTGTCGCACTGGTGGCGCATATGCACCGCATACGCTCATAATTTTATCGTATGGCGCATTTTTCTATAAAAGCGTAGACTTATAGCGTAAACGGTAAAAACGTGTTTATATCGTCAAATATAGACTTTTGCGTGGCATTTGTCAAGGTGCAGAAAAAGCCCGGAATAATTCCGGGCGCGTTTTAATATCCAAATGCAAGCCAATACAGAAACATAAAAAAGACAGATCCGAATGACAGCGCGAACAGTTCTATCCATTGCATAATTGTTTTAACTCTTCTTTTCATCTTCTCGCTTTCTCCCCTTTTCCCTGTGGGCTAGGATATAAAACGCTGCACGTCCTCGAAACGTGCCGACCGCCTGAACGGATAGCGGAAGAACTAGAAATAACAGAAATCGCCCTGAGTGCCTGTTGATATGATCATTTTTCCATCTTTTCTGCGATATACAACGCCACAGCCATGATTTAATGATGACCATACGAGCCAGCCGGGCGGCGTTGCCTTTTCGCCATTTTTGCAGTCATAAAAAGAATAATGCGGCTTTATGCCGTCCTTTTCTTGCTGTAAAGCGTTTTCGATTATTACTTTTTCGGACGCAACAACACAACGCCCGTTTTTTTCTCCGATTATGTAATTTTTCATTTTTTCACCTCTTAATTTTTAATAACTGGCAGTTATGCTGCCGCCGATCAGCTACAACCCGGAATCTGATACGCTCACGCCGGAAAGCGGATATTTTTAATAAATGGGATGTATCAACCCTTTCTCTGTCCTCTGCCTTTTCACGGAGTTGGAACCGCCCACGCTGGCATTACAGAGCCGGAACGCGTCCGGCTTATAATCTGTTTACTATTTTCACATATCCTAAAATATTTTCGTGATCTGGAATTGCGAAAAACATTGCTCTATATTTGGCTACGAATTTACATTCGTATTCTTTACCGCTTTCACATATCGCTAAAAAATCACCGTCCTCGTTGTTTTTAATAATGTCTTTAATACTCCATAATTCCATATTTTTCCCTTTCTGGTCTGCCATCATCAGCACCGGGAGACCGTCCCGCGGTGGACGCTCCTAAGAGCGTTTCGGCTGTTTATAAATTACAAAAAAACTTCATCTTCTCTATAGTATTCTTCCATGTCAACAGCTGCACTGAATCGGTCTGAAACGCTGAAAGAATAGCCAAAATCTTTATTATAATTTTTGCTTGCCTCTGTCGCTATGTAGTAGTATGCGTCAACGGCTTTTTCCTTGTCATATGCGCCTTTGATGGCTTTCTTTCTTAAGTTTTCGATTATCGGCGTTATCATTCTTCTGTATAAATCGTCGTCGCTCGTTGCGTATAAAAATAAATCTATGCTTTTAGAGGTTTCTTTGTAAATCATGGATTTTGTTCTTTTCATTGTTTTTTACCTTTCACCCTGTTATAATGGGTTTACCTTTCTTTTTTTGATTGGTGCCGGTTGTGTGTCTTCCTAGGATTTCAACCGGCTTTTGTTTTATTTGTTGATATCAATATAACACTAAAAATAGTGTTTGTCAACACTAAAAAAGATGTTTTTATAGCAAATTATTTATTGCGTTTCTGATGTGAGTATTGTATAATTACATAAAACAAAAAAGGGAGTGATTTGAATGTTTTCTTATAAGATAGATGTATTAAAGGCGTTGTCTGAACGCGGGTATACATCAACAAGAATGAGGAAAGAAAAGATAATGAGTGAAGCAACAATGCAGAACCTTAGAAAAGGTAAAGGAATTACAACTGACACAATAAACACTATTTGCATTATATTAAGATGTCAGCCATCGGATATATTGGAAATAGAGCCGACTGATGAGGAAAAAATAAGATTTTTTTAACACTAAAAATAGTGTTGACAAACACTAAAAACAATGTTATTATAATATTGTCGAAAGGCAATAACCCAAACGGGAGAAAGGAGAACCATGAACGAGATGACCAAAGAAGAAATGCAGAGATTTTTAAATCGTGAAGCTGAAAAGGGCAGCACAGAGTACGAAGCACTTAAGGCACTAGCGGACATTCTTGGGATTGAATTTCCGGAATTGAAGCAAAAAGAAAAAGCAGAATAACCGGACAGCATAAGCAAAAAAGGGGCGGAGAGATTCGCCCCCAATATTTTTAGAAAGGAAGCGAGGACTTGAAGAACAAAACAAAGAACAGTACAAGGGCGGCTGTGAGTCGATACGATGAAAAATTTGAGCGAGCAATGATAAGAATGCCAATAGGAACTAGAGCAATGATAGCAGACACAGATCTGAGTGTTAACGCTTTCGCGAACGATGCAATAGAAAGACAGTTAAAAGCGTTGGAAATGTTTGATTTTGAGGACGATATAAAGAGTATGACACCGCCGAAAGAAGTTGACGGAAAACCGGTATATAATTTTGTGGACGAAAGAAAATACATAAAGCCGGGCAGATGGTGGCATGACGTTGTATTCTTTTGGGATGACTTGGAATTAAATGACTTATTCATTCGATTTATGGATGAGGAAGAGCCGGGAAACGATAACTACAAAGACGGATGTCGGATTATTTTTGACATTGTAGATACTGCAAGATATGAGATTGTAGACGCAAAATATACGGACGAAGAACTGGCACAAATGACATACAAACAGTTGAAGAAGATACCAGAAATAGACTTCGGGGGAAAACAGGACAACACCGATAAATTAAAACGGAAGTTTAGAAAATATCTATACAAAGGCGAAAAACAACCGTTATACGATTTCCTTGAGGTTGGACAATAATGAGTGGAAAGAAATTCACTTGTAACGGTTTTATCATGTCAGACAAAAAGCTGAGTAAGTCCGCAAAATGGCTCTATGTAGTTCTATCTTACTTATACAGTCAATACGGCTTTAAAACGGGTTATTTTTACCGTACAAATGAACAGCTTGAAAATGATTCTGGAATTGAAAACAGAACATTAAAAAAGTGCAAAAAGGAACTTATTGACGCCGGATATATAAAGGTTTGGCATCATAACACGAATGAAAATACAAAAAATATTAGGGTGTGTTTTTATTCAATTTTGAAGTGAAAGGGGTGTAAAAACATCCCTTTTTTGATGCCTAAAAATATATAAGCATCTTATACGATTTCAAAATAAGCAGCTTATACGCTCAAACATACCGCAAATCCCTATTTTACAAGGGTTCGCATTACTTTTCTAAAACTCTAAAATACATGGATTTTCTATCTTTTTTCTTCAAAATTTCGATTTTATATAAGTTGCTTATATGTTTTTTGTCCTTTAGATGGTGTAAAATTTTCCCCTCGGTATGGTGTAAAAAAATCACCACCTAAAAGATTATTGATAAAGATTACAAGAAGAAAAAGAAATATTAAAGAAAAAGTGAACTCACTGACTGAATCATTTTCGAGGTATTTTGGGGATGATCTGACATCCGATCAACCAGACATTCGGGAATTGATATTTTTTAATCTATGCTTGACGATTATATTTTATCGGTGTATATTATGGGCATACAAACAAACGGTTTTTAATTTATAAAATTAAATACAATTAAATCCGCCCAAATCCCGGCGGTGTGAGAATGGATTCGGGAGATCCGCAACTATATGTTGTGGGTCTCTTTTTTATTATTAAGTGTTAGGAGGTGCGGAAAATGGAGAGAGTACAGGATGCAGAGCAGACAGTCGAAGTATTTGAAAGCGATATAGACATGTATTTAAAATTATTCTGTGAGCGTGACAAGATCGAAGATATGCGCACCCAATCCCAAAGCGTTTGGAACTCTGCACTTAGATATATATATAAACATGTATTTGCTAATGGTATATTAAAACAAACAGAAAATATAGACAATCCAAACTACAATATATCAACTACATATAATGCATATAACTATAAATTAGTGTTAGATGTATTAGATATATATATATTCGATATGTGTATGAGATATGATAAAGAGGTGTCTATATTAGGCTTTAGTACATTAACAGGGATTGCAGAAAGCGCTATACATGAATGGGGAAACGGTGGCTTAAAACTTAGTCCGATAAGTCAGGAGATATACAAAAAACTGTATTATTACCGGGAAGAAAGCTTGTCTAATAAGCTTGTAACTGGCAAACAAAACCCTGTTGGAGTGTTGGGAGTCCTAAACCGACATTACTCTTGGAATCTTCCAGGAGTGAGCAAGGAACGGACTAGTGAACGAGCTTTAACGGCTGCGGAGCTTCCGAAACTTGGAGAAATAAAGCAGATCGAGAGCGAAAAAAATTGATGTATTTTAACATTTAGAAACGGAGAATAATTTAGATTAAAATATATCATTGACATTGGTGCAAATATAATAAAACACGTATAGATGTATTTGATAAATAAGGATTTATTCGATAGATACATATGTTCGATAGTAAATGAATGATACCTACCCCTCTATACACGAACGCAAAAATCTGCCTACTTAGTCCCCCAAATTCCGAAATAAACAAAAAGAGGTATTTATGAGACAGACAGGAGGTTATATGTCGTGATATTAGCACTAACAGAAGAACAGGCAATAGAAATACGAAAAACCGGATTGTCTGTTATACAGTTTAAGTATTGCATCAAGAATGGAATTAGCATAGCGGTCTACAATTTAAGACAATTCCTCATTGCTGCTAAATCAGTATTCGAGAAAATGGGAAAATTATTCAAGCGTGTTAGAGATGTCATTGACGATATTCGGTACTTTTTTGAGACAGTACAAGACAGGCTCGGATATCCGGTTTCAAGAAGATATAATTTTGTGAAAATTCTTGGCAATATTGGATACCGGAAACATGACGTTTGGGTTGCGACTCGCACGTATTTGCCAAGAAGTAACTGCTGATTTCAAAAATTTTTCAAAAAATAAAAAGAGGGTGATACACATGAACGGATGTTGCGGAACTTGCAAATATGGTCACTACGATAAAATGCAAGGCTATGTATGTGTGAATGATGAAAGTGAATATGTAGCCGATTTCGTAGAATATGAGCATTGGTGCGAGGACTGGGTGAGTAAGAATAATGAAGATGATTAAGCGGTTATTCTGTAAGCATAAACATGTTGATCCATTATACACATACCTGGAACGACAGGAAGATGGTTCATGGATTACGCATCATGTTTGGAAGTGCATAGATTGTGGAAAGGAGATTTATTAATGATTAAAGGATTTTTGTTAGCGTTTAATGTAATTTTGTTTGCACTGTTCTTGATCGGAATGATTTTTGGATTAAAAACCAAAGAAACAGGAATGGGGTTGTTAAGCGGATCGGTCGCATTGATCATTGCATTAAATTCATTATTTATTTTAAATTCATAAGATTCTGTGAGGTGCTGGAAAAGGTAGACAGATTTAGTCGTGAGAACTGTGCAAATTACTTATCTTGTGACACGAGCGAAAGCGTAGACTGTCGGAAAAAAGAAATCGAAAAGACATGGTTCATGTGTGGTGCAAATCCACACCCTCACAATCGACGCAGTTTTTATTTTTTATTGTTTCATCCTTTCTCCCCATAGCGGAATGCTGTTAAGAGCCGTCACAAGGCTCGTGGGGATTTGAATAAGCAATTAAATACAGCGTGAAGAGACGGTAGCGGAACAAGGTTTCGTGGAAGCACATATTTGTGTGGATGGTACAAGTCGGGTAAACATCTGGTCGAAACCCTGCCGATAAACAACAGAAAATCATAACGCTTGTCCTCATTCGTGAGTGCCGACTAACTGTTGCATAATCTCAGTTGCTTGTTCTTGTCAGTAAAGACGTTAAAACCCGTCCTTATACCGAGACGATAAATCTGTTCCATCACGAGAAGATGGTTAAAAACTGTCGCCCTGGCATATGGCAAGTTCGCAATAATGTGCCGATATAGACATTTTCCACTCGTGGTCGGTTTGAAGTCCTGCAATGCTATACAATCGACAAAAAACTTAATCCAAAGGAAATGAGACAAATTCAGTGATTGCAGTAGTCTGGATGCTTTGGATATTCGCCGGAAGTAATTAAATGAGTGACTGCTGGGCGGTCGAGGGTGGTTTATAAGGCGGATTAGTGTCAAGCATGGCACGATAAATATGAATGCAAGCAGGGAAGACCTGCTTTAGCCCTATGGTGTAATGGTAGCACACGAGACTTTGACTCTCGTAGAATAGGTTCAAATCCTGTTAGGGTTGTGCGTCCCGCTCATTACCGGATAGACGAGCGCATGAGGTCAATGCCTCGGCAAAAAAAATCAATGCAAAGATAGGAGCAACTGCAAATCCTAGGAAGTTGTTCTCATCTTGGAAACCTCACAGAAAGGGGAATTGTTATGTGTGAATTTTGTGAAGAACAAAAGATAATTGAATTTTTTGATGGGAAAATTACATGGCATATCAGAGAAAAAGGAAAAGGTTATGACACGTACTATGCAAATAGCAAGACTGGGGAACTTGGAATAATCGATATTTCGTATTGCCCTATCTGTGGAAGAAAACTAACAGATGGAGAAGAAAAGCATCTGCACGAAAATGAAGAAAAATTTACAAAATGCGATAAATGTGAGCAACTAGAAGAATGTAAGGAAAATAGAAAAGTGCTTAATATTAATTCTGGTTGCGAAGAATTTCCACATTATGTTCCAAACATAGGAACATTTTGTGGAAAAAAAGAAGTTGAAACAAATACAGACATTGCAGAATCTATTGATAAAATTGCAAAACTAAACGATAGACATCAATCCGATTGCATTAAAATCAATCAACTAAATGTGGTAATTGATGTGCTTGTGGAAAAGTATGCGAGATTACGGGAGGTCCATGGATTATGATTCACGAGGAAAAATGGTACACATGTGATCGCTGCGGAGAACGGATTGAAAATCTGGTAGAAGATGTTCTTGATTGTCTGCCGGAAGAAGTTTCAGCACAAATTCCAAGAGACGATTATTTGAAAATTACGAGCGGAGAATCGGATATTTCTATCGTAAATGCGGAATTTGATGGAAAAGATACTGAAACAGTTACAATACGAAAAGTGTTCTTAACGAAAGAAGATACAATTCATTTGTGCGGCAAGTGTAAAAGGAAATTTGAGAGGTTTATGAAAAATGATAAAGAGGTTATGTAATCTGTACATAAAGAGAAAAACAAAAAATCTAACACGAATTCCATTGTTCACAATGACATTTAATTATAAAAAATATAAAGAAAATGGAAAAGAGAATAGTTGTATGTTGTATACACTACACCCGGATATTGCGCGAGACGAATTTTTGAAAGAAAATTTGCAGAAATGTGTAGATTACATAAGAGAAAATTACGATATGGAAGTTTTTACTAAAATTTGAAATTGGAAATAGAATTTTGAAAAGAGGTATGCAAGATGAAAATATATAATCCGTTCAAAAAAATTAGTAAACTGGAAAGAGAGCTAAAAGATTCTTTACTCGATTTAGATGACTTGAAAAGAGAAAACGAAAGACTTAGTGGAAAACTTGAATATTTGAGAGAAAATAAAGAAAACCATGAAACAGGAATGTGGTGTAATGGATGCAAAAATCTTGTAAAATCAATGGAAGATACTGCTTTTGGTAGAAAAGAACTAAGATTTTGTATGTTAGACAACAAATGCAAAGACAGGGAGATAGAGAATGAGTGAAAAAGAGATTCAGAAAAAGATTGTGGAGCAGTCTGGAACGATTGCGAAAGCAATTTGTAAAGGGAAAGACGTGGAATTAAGAAAATCTGCAAGTGGCGTGTCTGTTGCGGAAGTGAGCAAGCGCGTTGTGGCTAAATAAAAATAAAAAACCTCTTGACAGGATTGTTGCTACAAACTATAATAAGAATGTAGCAACAAAGATTGAGAGGTGAGAATATGGCTGCTATGAAAAAAGGAACTAAACTTACGGATAATCCTAAAGACTATATGCTAAGAGTGCGTATGGATAAAGAAACTGTTGAAAAATTGGATAAAGTTTGCAAAGTTCAAAATATTAGTCGTTCCGAAGTTGTTAGAAACGGAATTGAAGAACAATATCGGAAGACAAAAAAATAGAGTAATCGCCAACCTACCAAGCAAACCGATTACTCTCAACAAGAAGTTTCCTTCTGTAAATATCATAATACAGATTGAAACTTCTTTCAAGTAAAATTTGAAAGGATATGAAAATTATGGAAACAAAAACTTTATATGAAATCTCATCTGAAATTAGTTCAAAATCTTCTTGACATTTGTACGTGCAATATATATGATGATTGTACGGGCAAACAACAAAGGAGGTGGATTGTATGTCGCCCATTAAGAAAGGCACAAAGCTGACATCTAACCCGAGAAACGTAAGATTGGAAATTCGTCTTACACAGGAAGAAAGCGACTTGTTAGAGAAGTGTGCAAGCAAAATGAACACGACAAAGACAAAAGTTATAAACAAAGGTATAGAGTTGGTTAACGCTGAATTAAATAAAGGCTAAAGAAAAAGGGTATCCGCTTACCATGAGAAAGTTTTCGGATACCCACCTGCTAGAGGATTTGTAAATATGATAGCATACAATCCTCTCTTTAGCAAATGAAATATCACATTTAACATTGGCAAAATCAGGAGGATTTTAAGATGAACACAGCAACTTTATATAGCATATCAACAGAAATTAGTTCAATATCAAACATTTTATTGGCACTCTCTTATCAGTTAGACAATGACGGAGATACGCTGAGTGAAAGAGCATTACGGGAAGCGATATACGGAGTGACAGAACACCTAGACCGCATAGGAAATGACATCAGAGTTATGGACAACTCTTATGATTTGGTTCAGAGAGGTGGTGCAGTAGCGTAATGGATTACAAGAAAGAAATTATATCTATGGTTGAGAAAATGGAAAATGAAGATTTTCTGTGTAAAGCGTATTATTACATACTTGCAAGATTCCGTAAAGAAAAAGAGGTGGTAGACAATGAGTGATTTGAGAATTATCGAAAACGACCTTGTTCCAGTATATGAGACGGATAAAGGGATTAAGGTTGTAAACGGAAGAGAATTACATCAAGTATTACAGAGCGGACAAGACTTTTCTACATGGGTTAAGAAAAGGCTGACAGAGTGTGACGCGGAAGAAAACAAGGATTATGACCGCCTCCACAAAAAAATGGAAGCCAATAATGCTACGATGATTGAATACATAATCAAACTTGATACAGCAAAAGAAATGGCAATGTTGGAACGTAACGACAAGGGAAAGCAAGTTAGAAAGTATTTTATTGCGGTAGAAGAAAAATACAAGCAAGGCGTTGTTGATCGTTCGCAGTTATCACCACAGTTGCAGTCGCTTTATGGACTAATCGAAACACAGGCAAGACAGGAACTAGAACAGAAGCGTATTGCGGAAGAACAGAAGAAGCAGAGTGAACAGATACAAAAGGTTGAAGATACAGTAACCACAATAAAAGAGATTCTAACAGAGCCTATCGGGGATTGGAAAGCAGAAATCAATTCAAGGGTGCGTGAAATTTCTATCAAAAGTGGAGTTGATTATCAGACGCTGTACGGTCAGTTATACGGAGAATTGGAAACAACAGCGCATTGCAGTTTAAAACGGTTGCAGGATAATAAAAAAGCGAGAATGGAAAAAGCCGGAAATACAAAAACTGCGATTAAAGACGCAACAACAAAGATTGCAATTATTTTTGAAAAGCCACAGTTAAAGGCTATTTTTGAAAATATTGTGAAGAGATACGCAATGAAATATTGTGCATAAATTAAATATCTAACGGCGTTCATGTGATGGAATGAACGTATCATGCAAAATGGTGCATTACTTTTTTATTTTGAAAGGTGGTGCGCCATTTTCTTATGGCAAGTCAAGAAATTCAGAAAGCAATCCAATCATACGAAAACTACATATCGGACAACGGAATAGATGAATCTGTCATTGATGCAATGATAGAAGCGTGCAAAGTGGCATATCAGACGGAAAAAGACATTCCGTATGCGCTTAAAGTGTCTGCAAGGACGAAAGAGATTATAGAGAATTTTGTTCTAAATCTGACGGGTACGGATATTTGGGGACTAGAGAAATATTCTTTTGAAAACAAGGTCAAGTATGAAATTATAGACAGGTTTTATGAAGTTCTCTTGTTGGAAGCGCAAAATAAGATTGTAGATAGTGGTTTTCGGTATTTAGAACGAAAAAGAGAGCCAAAAGAACGATTTTATATGCCAAGAAGAAAACAATTCTTGAAAATAGGTCTTGTGGATGCGCTACAAGGAATGATTGACGATAAATACGACATTTTGTGCATGTCGTTAATTCCGGGCGCAGGGAAAGCACAGCCGTTGTATTCAAAAGTTCTTACACCAGATGGATTTATCCAAATGGGAGATGTAAAAGTAGGAACAAAAGTTATTTCTGGAAATGGAAATGTTGCAAACGTTATAGGTGTATTTCCACAAGGAAAAAGGAAAATTTATGAAATAACGCTTGATGATGGATCAAAGTGCAGATGTTCTGATGATCATTTATGGACAGTGCAAAACAGATGTGATAGGCAATACGAAACAAGAACAAAAAAACATAGGACAAGAACCGTCTCATTGTCAAAAATGATTAACGATTTTGAAATAGGAGAAGAAAAAAGAGCAAATTATTCAATTGATTATGTCGCGCCTATTGATTTTAGAGAAAAGTCATTTATTTTAGATCCGTATATAATAGGATCATTATTGGGTGATGGAGGGTTGTCTGGCGGAGGTGCAAAAATTTCATCAAAAGATAAAGAGGTTTTAGATAGAATTAATAATTTACTACCAGATGGCTATTTCTTAAAACATATCGCAAATTATGATTATAGAATAAATGGACATATTGGTAAATCAACAAAAAATGGAAGCGTTATCGTAAAAGAACTTGAAAAATATGGTTTGTACGGAAAAAGAAGTCACGAAAAATTTATTCCAAATGAGTACATGTATGCTTCAAAAGAACAAAGAATATGTCTCTTGAATGGACTTCTTGATACTGATGGAAGTACAGATGGAAAAACTATTGAGTACACTACGACATCTCATCAATTATGCGAGGATGTAGTTGAACTTGTACATTCTTTAGGTGGATATGCAAGCGTGTCCTCAAAAGTTGGGAAATATAAGAAAAACGGAAAAGAAGTAGTTTGCAAGACGGCATATAGGGTGTTAATTGAATTTTTTGAAGATAGTGATTTTTCTGCATTTAGTATTAAAAGACACAGAGAAAAATACAAACCAAAGAGAAGAAATGTAAGGCGGTTTATTAAAAATATTAACTATATAGGTGAGGAAGAATGCCAATGCATAATGATTGATGATGATTGTCATTTATATATTACAGATGATTATATAATCACTCACAATACCACAATCGAAAAATTCTTGAATTCCTTGGTGATCGGGTGGTTTCCAAAAGACTTCACGCTTTTTTATTCCCATAGTGGAGATATTACACGAATGTATTATGATGGCGTGTATGATATTGTAACAAATACAGATGAATATACATGGAATGAGATTTTCCCAGATTTACACGTTACAAGTACCAATGCAAAAATGGAGCAGTTCAATGTAGGGAAATACAAACCGTTTCCAAGTGTGCAATGCACATCAGTAGGAAGTAAGAATGCCGGTAAGGTTCGTGCTTCCAAGTTTTTACTTGTTGATGATATGATTGGTGGAATTGAAGAAGCAATGAATCCTAGTATTTTGGACAAACTTTGGGATAAATACGCAGTAGACGCACGTCAGAGAAAGATACAAGACACAGACGGGAAAAACTGTAAGGAAATACACATAGCGACCCGTTGGAGTGTGCATGATGTAATCGGGCGTATTCAAAATATGTACGCTGGAAACCCAAGAGTAAAAGTGATTGCGGTGCCGGATATTGACCCGGTTACTGAAGAAAGCAATTTCGAGTATGAATATAGCGGTTTTACGAAAGAGTTTTTTGCAGACCAACAATTACTTATGGATGATATTTCTTATCGCTGCTTGTATAAGCAAGAGCCGATTGAACGTGAGGGATTATTGTTCCCGGACGATAAAATCAGACGCTATTTGCATTTACCGCATGGAGAGCCGGAAATGATTACAGCGCAATGTGATACAAAAGGAAAAGGAACAGACTACTTTGTTATGCCTGTTTTGCAGAAGTACGGAGAAGATTATTACTGTGTGGATTGCGTTTGTGATAATACTGCTGATTATGAAATGCAGTATGAGAATGCTTCAAATGCAATCGTAAATAACGAGGTGCAAGAGTGCGAATTTGAGCGTAATGCCGGCGGCGACCGTGTAGCAATGGAAGTGAATAAACGTGTAGAACAAAAAGGTTGGATATGCAATATTACAGACGTTCCGACAGAGACAAACAAGGAAGCAAGAATATTTCAATGTTCTAACTGGATTTTACAACACGTTATATTCAAGGATTCATCACTTTACAAACCGAACGAACCATATGGAGTTATGATGTCACTTTTGAAACAATATTCAGCTTCAGGAAAAAAACAGTTGGATGACGTGCCGGATGTTTTTTCAAACTTTGCAATAAGAATGACAAAAGGAAATAGAGTTGCTAAAGCTGAAGCAATACACAACCCATTCAGAGGAGGATACGGACATGGTTACTAAGGAAATTTTGATACAATATTCTGACTTGCAAGAAGAAATCAAGGAAGTTAGGGATAGAATAGAAAAAACCGAAAATCAGATTGAAAGAATCGAAAGGGAAGGTGCTGTATGCGATAAGGTAATGGGCGGAGACGGAGGTTTGCAACCGTTCAAAATAGAAGGTTTCCCATATCCAGAGTACAGCAGAAAAAAGACGCTTCTCTATGCGAGAAAAGCAACACTGACAGGGTTAGAGATGGAACTCCTCGAAACATTAAACCAAGTAGAAGAATTTATAGCGAGTGTAACAGACAGCAGAATGAGAAGAATAATTACTCTTCGGTTTATTGAAAATCTATCGTGGAATAAAGTCGCTGACAGAATAGGCGGTGGGAACAGCGAAGACGGAGTTAGGATGTCATTTGAGAGATTTATGAAAAAATAAAAGTTGTTCGGTATGTTCGGAAAAATTCTGTTAAACTTATAATTAGAGAAATAATAAATATTTCCAACAACATAAAACCCATAAGTATGATTGAAAAAGGACGCTTGATTGCGTCCTTTTTTCGTGGAGAAAACTATGAAAGAGTATGAAGAAAAGAAGATATACTGTCCAAAGTGCGGACGGAAAGTCGGAACGCATGATGGGCGGTCAACAATAAATAAAATTTGTAGATGCAAAAAATGCAATAAAAGAATTGTGTATCACGTTGATACAGGAGAAACAGAAATTAAAAATATTCCAAAAAGAAATTGTTCTTCAGGAATGACATTTGTTTAAGGTGGTGCTTTATGTATAACTATCCACATAAAAATTACAGACCGTTTTCTGCTATTTGCGATTGTGGATTTGGTAGGAAAATCATTTACACAAGGCAACGACAGATCACATGGAGAAATATCGTAGATGAATTGAACAAAGCACTTGCAATTCACAGACAGAATGCAGCGGAAATCGAGTATCTTGACCGTTACTATCGTGGAGATCAGCCGATTTTATATCGAAAAAAAGTTAATAGACCAGAAGTGAACAATAAAATTGTTGTCAATCTTGCATATGAGTTGGTAGAGCGAAAAACTGCTGATATTTGTGCAGAGCCGATACAATACGTCCTTCGTGGTACGGACGATAAGAAGTCAGATGAAATCTCATGGCTCAACGCAATTATGGATTCCGAGAATAAACAGGAATGCGATATTGATATTTGCAGATGGCGATCCATCTGCGGTACTGCATATCGGTTTATCGGAAATGATGAGGGAAATGGTTCGGTTTTGGACGAAAGCGACTTTGAGTTGTCTTCTGAAAACCCGATTTATACATTCGTGGTGTACTTTCCGAATAATAAACCGGCTTTTTCATGCCAGATTCGAGAAGATGAAAATGGTCAGGAGTTTTATTTTTGCTATACGAACGGTCAGTGGTTTGAAATTTCAGAAGGGAAATTGAGAAGATTCGGGGTAAATGGAAATGGAGCAATTCCGGTTATTGAATATCCGAATAATTCCCGTAGGCTTTCTGATATTGAAATGACTATTGCCATTACAGACGCAATCAACACACTTTCTTCTGACAGAATCAATGGAATTGAGCAATTTGTCTCTTCGTGGGTGAAATTCGTAAACTGCGAAGTAGATAGAGATAGCTTCTTGAGCATGAGACAAGAAGGTGCGCTTGTTGTGAAGTCTAACAATGGAATGGAAAACAAAGCGGACGTTGATGTAATGACAACGGAACTGAATCAGACAGAGGGGCAAGTTGTATTTAATGATTTATTTGAGCGTTTTCTTGATATTCAAGGGTTGGCAAACCGAGCAAGTATAAATTCTGGTGGAGATACCCAAGGCGCAGTCAATCTACGCAACGGACATTATGATGCCGGACTTCGGACAGCAATTAATGAGCCTATCTTGAAAAAGTCGGAGAATATGTCTATTAAGATTATCCTGAACCGACTGAGAATTTCAAAAGGTTTTACGCTTGTGCCGAGCGACGTAGAAATTCATATTAACCACAACAAGTTAGACAATATGATGGTAAAAGCGGAAGTTTTACAGATTTTGTTGAACTGCGGAATTCATTATAAACGTGCAATCAAGGTCATTGACATGTTTAGCGATCCAGAACAAGTTGCAATTGAAAGTAAAGATAGAATGGAAAGTCTTTACACAGATAAAGCAGAAAAACAGGAAGAACCAAAAATAGAAAAACCGGTCAACAAAGAAGTAGTCGAACAGTAATCGGCTGCTTTTTTATTTTATAAATTTGCAGTTATGCGTCAAATAGCAAAAGTAAATATCCAAGCTGATAGAACAGCGAAAACAAATGTAGATAACGGAGGTAATCAAAATGACAAGAGAAGAAGCAAGACAAAACTTAGTGGCTTTAGGGATTGAAGAGCCGAGTGATGCACAGGTAACAAATTATCTGAATCAGTTTCACAGCAATCGACCGAATCCACAACCACAGCCGTCACCACAGCCAACGCCTACACCGCAACCACAGCCAACGCCTACACCGCAACCACAGCCAACGCCTACACCGCAACCACAGCCAACTCCGACACTGGAGACAACACCATCTCATGATGATGGCGGAGAATTGGAAACATTGAGAAATCAGATTGCACAGCTTCAGAAAGAAAATGTGCAGAAAGATATTCGTGCGTATGCAGCTGAAAAAGGATTAACAGGAGAACAGGCAGAAAGCGTGCTCGCAGGATTTCAGACAGATTTAGAAGCTGCTAAGAAAGCGATTGACTCTATCGCACAGATTATTTCCGATAAAGAAACCGCAGCAGCCACAGCGAAAGAACAAGAGCTATTAAAAGGTACTCCGAATCCAGGTGGTGGAACTGGCGGTAATCCAGGCGATGATAAGCCGGAAGATGTGAAGAATGCGGAAAGCATCTCTTTTGGAAACAAAGCGGACGAACAGTCCATGAAAGATTATTACGTTTTGAAATAGGAGGTTAAAAGACTATGGGAAAGCCTATCGTACATGAGTATGGACAAAGTAAAGGTATTTTGAAGTTTTTCCCTTATGAGGGCGCAGCGTGTGTTGTTTCTCAGACAATGAAATCTTCACCGGATGAAAACGGTTTGAAAATTGTTCCGGCTGGAACGCCATTTCCGGCAAATGATAACAGTTGCCTTGGCTATCTTCTGCATGATGTTGACGTAACACAGGGAGATGCACCCGGAACATATGTTTATCAAGGAACAATCGACTGGAAAAAAGTAGAATCACTATCAATCGCAGATGCAGCTAGAAAAGTAACACCGAGAGTTACATTTTACGGCGCACCGGCGATCTCGGAGTAAAAGGAGGAATAAAAAATGGCATTACCATTGAGAGAAGCGTTTACCGCTAGAGCTTTAGGAGTCCTGTGGAATGATTATAAGGCAAAGCTCGGTACGGGACCGTATAGTGGAAGAATGAAGTTTGGAACGGTGAAACAGGACAGCCTTGATTTGAAGTTTATTAAAGGAAAGAACGGTCTCCCGGTATCTTTGAAAGCATCAAATTTTGACGCGCAAGCACCATTAAGGGATGTTGGTGGATTTTCCGATATTCAGAATGTAATGCCTTTTTACCGTGAAAGTTACATGGTAACAGAGAAAGAAGAACAGGAATATGCAAATTATCAGTCTGCGGAAAATTCCAACATGGCAAATCAGGTTTTACAAGAAATTGCTAAAAAGCCTTTTTCTCTGATTCAAGGCGCTTTGGTTGTACCAGAACGTCAGATTTGGGAACTTTTGGCACCGGAAGATGGTGTTCCGAAAGTAACCGTAAATATCGAAGGAAAGAAATATGTTGTTGAATATACAACAGATAGTGGAGCGGCGCATAAGAAAGATCACTTTGTTGAGATTTCCGGCGATGAAGATAAGTGGAATGCTTCGGCAACTGCAACGCCACTTGACGATTTGATTCAAGCAAGACGTGATTTTGCGAAGAAAACCGGATACTCTTTGACAAGATTTTCCATGAATACAGAGACATTTGAAATGATTCTGAAAGCAGAAGATACAAAGAAGCAGGTACTTGGAATCACTGCATACAATGGCGGTATCAGAGTGAGACAGGCTGATGTACTTTCTTACTTAAGAGAGTACGGAATTGAGATCGAAGTATACGACAAAGTATACATTGATGAAGAAGGAAATACAAAGTATTTCATTCCAACAAACATTGTTTCTGCTCAATCTGCCGGAGTATATCTTGGTGATTATACATTTGGTAGAACACCGGAAGAGAGAAGTGGAAGTTTGACAGATGGAAATCTTTCTCTCGTAGAAACAGGTATTTCAGTATATTCATATACCACAAATCATCCAATTAACACACATTGTGTAGTTTCCATGATTGGACTTCCTACTTTTGAGGGTATGGACAGCGTTGTTGTTATGAAGGTTGCGTAAGG